>ERZ650310.153-NODE-153-length-20144-cov-14.381701_pt1 | contig 20144 bp, 20 predicted proteins | sample MGYA00376246_ERZ650310 | MGnify/ENA primary metagenome ERZ650310 (study PRJEB26733, sample SAMN07839286) | wastewater metagenome | biome: small river; feature: stream; material: water | place: USA: North Carolina | collected 2016-03-01 ...
ACCAAGCAACCGCCGACCTGATCTGCCAACGACTAGCAGAGGGGGAGAGCCTGCGCAGCATCTGCCGCGACAAGGGAATGCCGGGGCGATCTGAGGTTTTCCGATGGCTGGCGGATGACTCGCTCGCATCATTTCGGGACCAGTACGCGCGCGCAAAGGAATTCGGCATCGAGTCCATGGCTGACGACATCCAAGAGATCAGCGACGACGCTCGCAATGACTGGATGGAACTGCACGGACAGGACAATGAGGGCTGGCGTGCCAATGGCGAGAACATCCAGCGCTCGCGCCTGAGGGTAGACGCGCGGAAGTGGCTGCTGTCCAAGCTGGCCCCGAAGAAGTACGGCGACAAGGTTGCTATGGAGCACACCGGCGCGAGCGGCGGCCCCGTCAGGATCATCGCTACGTCTGACGACGAGACCATTTGAAACTCACAGCCAAGCAGCAAGAGGCGCAGAAGGTATGTGCCGGGACAGCCCAGCACATCATGCTGTTTGGCGGCAGCCGAAGCGGCAAGACCGCGCTCCACGTTCGGAACGTCATCTTTCGGGCGCTGAAGGCGCCAGGCTCAAGGCATGCCATCTTCCGATTCAGGTACAACCACCTGAAGGCCTCCATCGTTCTGGACACGTTCCCGAAGATCATGCGGCTTGCCTTCCCTGGCGTGACGCACAAGATGCACAATCAGGACGGATTTGCCGAGGTGCAGGGAGACTCCCAAATCTGGTTTGCGGGCCTGGACGACAAGGAACGTACCGAGAAGATCCTCGGCATGGAGTTCGCGACCGAGTATTTCAACGAGTGCAGTCAGATCCCGATGCATTCCGTAGATACGGCACTGACGCGACTAGCCCAAAAGGTGCAGTGCAACATAGAGGGGCGCGAGCCGACATACCTCAAGCCGCGCGCCTACTATGACTGCAACCCGCCGAACAAGGCGCACTGGACGTACAAACGATTCATCCAGAAGATCGACCCGGACACGAAGCTGCAGCTCGTTGACCCGGCCGACTACGCAAGTTTCCTGATCAACCCGAAGGACAACCTGGAGAACCTGTCCTCGGACTACCTCAAGACGCTTGAGTCACTGCCGGCCCGGATGCGAGCGAGATACCTTGATGGACGATTTGCCGACGCGAACCCGAACGCACTGTTCCCGGATGAGCACATCGACCGCTGGCGAGTGATTGATGGGGTAATCCCTGACATGGTACGCATTGTGGTATCCGTCGACCCATCGGGGTCAGACGACGCAGACAATGCGGACAATGACGAGATCGGGATAATGGTTGTCGGTCTCGGGACAGACGGTAACGCATACGTCCTAGAGGATTGCACGGTCAAGGCCGGGCCTGCGACATGGGGGCGCGTCGCTACGAGCGCGTTCGAGCGGCACAACGCCGACGTAGTGGTTGGCGAGGTCAACTTCGGCGGCGCGATGGTCGAACAAACCATCCGGGTCGCCAGGCCCAGGACGCCGTTTAAGAAGGTCACGGCAAGCCGCGGCAAGGTGCAGCGCGCAGAACCATTCTCTGCGCTGTACGAGCAAGGGAAGATCCGCCATGTTGGGGTATTCCCGAAGCTTGAGGATGAACTGGCCGGGTTCTCGACCTTCGGCTACACGGGCGGTGGTTCACCTAACCGGGCCGATGCGCTCATCTGGGGACTGGCCGAACTCTTCCCCGCCATGACAACGAGCAAGCGGAAAACGCTTGACTTCTCGTCCAGCGCCGCACAAGGCATGAGAATCTGACTATCGCCTAGTCCGAGCCGATAGAACTGCGCTATCATGCACGCTCATGGAAACCCGGGCGTCCTATGGCTGATTCCGTCGTTCGCGAGGCCCAGGAGCGCTATCAGGACGCAATCTCGGTCCAATCAGATCAGCGCAAGCAGATCGCCGAGGATCTAGAGTTCTCCGATCCTGCCAACCCCCAACAGTGGGACGCCGAAGACAAGCGCCTGCGGGAGACTGACCCCGGTGGCGCGCGGCCCTGCTTGGTAATGGACCAATGCGGGCAGTACGTCAGCAACGTCGCCGGTCAGGTAGAGCAGCGGCCCCCTGCCCTGCACGCACTGCCAGTGGGTGACGGCGCAGATCAGCGCGTCGCTGAGAGCTTGGATGGTCACTTCAGGCACATAGAGCACGCGAGCCGAGCCCAGCAGCACTACGCTCGAGCGCTGACCGCTGCGGCACGGGTCGGGGTCGGCTATCTCATCGTTCGCCCCGAGTTCACCGACCGCGCCCTAGGCTTCCAAGAACCGCGGATCAGCAGCGAAGGCGATCCGCTGCGGGTTTGCTTCGATCCTTGGTCGGTCGAGATCGACGGCTCGGATGCCAACTTCGGGTTTCTACTGACGCCGGTCAGCAACGCTGAGTTTGAAAGGCGTTACGGGAAGCGCAAGAAGAAGGCAAGCTTCGGCGAGGACGAACAGCAGGGCGCCAGCAAGCGAGATGCGCGCGAATCGGTGATCCTGGCCGAAGAATGGCAGGTCCGCGAAGACACGGTGACGATGCTGTTCTGCGTCGACCCGATGAGCGACAAGCCGGATGATGTGTTTGCACTGCGTGAGGATGAATACCTGGACCGCGTGCAGAACGGCCAGCAACTGCAGCTAACCACCGACGCAGCAGGCCGGCAGAACTACACCGACAAGGTACGCAAGGTGATGTGGCGCCGCATGAGCGGCTACGAGGTGCTGACCGAGGAACAGGAATATCCGTCGAACTCCATCGGCATTGTCCCGGTTTACGGATACGTCGGCTGGGCGGGCGGGCGCATGACCTACTGCGGCATCCCGCGCCGGGCCCGCGAGCCGCAGCGGGCCTACAACTACCATGTGAGCGAGATTCGGGCCATCATGAGCCTGGCGCCGCGCGCCCCGTGGCTGCTGCCGCTGCGAGCGCTAGGTGGTGATGAGAACCTGAAAAAGCTGTGGGACAAGGCCAGCGCACAGACTCGTGCCTACCTGCCTTACAACGATATCGACGAGCAGGGGCCGGTTGCGCCACCGAGCCGGATGCAGGTCACGGTAAACCTGCAGAACCACGTACAGGGCGCACTGCAGGCAAAGGAAGACATCCAGTCAGCTATCGGGATGTACCAAGCCAACCTAGGCGCCCCGAGCAACGAGACCAGCGGCGTCGCCATCGACAGTCGCAAGCAGCAAGGCGAGGCGTCGACCGCACACTTCCCGAGCCACCTCGCAGCTTCCCTGACGCAGGTCGGCCGCATCTGCGTGGACATGATCCCGCGCCTCGTGGATTCTCGACGCCAGTTGCGCATGCTCAGCATCGACAACACACCCAGTTCGGTGATGGTCGACCCGCAGCAGCAGCAATCCATTGTCGACGGAAAGAAGGGTGTCTCGATCAACCCAAACGTCGGCAAATACGACGCGCGCGTCGTAGTCGGGGCCAGTTTCAGCACTCAACGGCAGCAGGCGCAAGCGGCTTACACGGAAATGATGCGGGCAAGCCCGCAGATGATCTCTGTCATCGGCCCGCTGTGGGCGCAAACCCTCGATGTACCGCACGCCGACAAACTCGCGCAGGTGCTGACTGCCAGCGCTCCCGATGCTGTCAAGGCCATCCTGCAGCCGAATCAGCAAGATAGCGTGCCAGCACTCAAGGCGCAGATTGAGCAACTCGGCCAGGCGCTGCAGGAAGCAATCCAGCACGCGCAGGAAGCGCAACGTGAAGCCGACGAGGCGCACCAGCAACTCGACAGCAAGCAGATCGACGCCGAGGCGAAGGACGACGAAATTGCAATCCGGGCTCATGAGGCGGTTACCAAGCGGCTGCAGGTGCTAGGCACAGCGCTCACGCCCGAGACTGTGCAGCAGATTGCAACGCAAACCGCGATGGCCGCGATGCAGCAACCGCAGCCGAGCGAGGAACCAAGCGAACCAGCGGAAATGCCCGCCACCACGCAGCCCAACGCCATGCAGCCCACCACCACCATGCAGCCCGAACCCGAAGAACAAGGCCCGTCAGCTGAGGTGCACGAACTCATGCAGGGTCAGGAGCATGTCGCGCAACTGCTGGAAATGCTCATCAAGCTGGTCCAAGCGCCGAGAGAACGCATTCCCGTCCACAGCAAGGACGGCTCAATTGCTCGGGTCATCGATCGGATCGCCAAAGAACCGCAACCTATCGACACAGGAAGCCTGCAATGAACTCAGCTCCCTACAAACCGCTGATGTGGACAATTCGCGGTAACGTGCCCGTCGATTCGCTCAAGTATGAGCATCGGTGGACTGAGACGGACGACGAAACGGTTTTCGAGGAGCTTTGGTACTTCTCGGACGGCACGCTAGCACGAAACAACTGCCACAAGCGCATGAAGCGGCTGCTTGAACTAACTCTCACGGATGGACTGATGCGATGAAAATCGTCCTGAAACTCGACCGACACGCCTATGAGGTGTTCGTGACCGTCGAACTACATGATCAGCGCGGCGTTCAAGTCCTCGCAGACCACACACCAATCACAGACGAACTGAGCATGCACGTAGGCGACGCCACTTGCATCATGGAAGGCATCACGATGGGCGCCGCGCAGGCGAACATGCAGTAAATCATGGACGACAGACAGAACGGCGGCTGCGCTACTTGCGGCGCCAAAAGTCCCGGCATGCGGCATTACAAGCGCATGGGGAAAGCGGAGATGTTCCGGGATGATCCGGAGATTGCACAACGTGTTGCCATTTATTTGGCCTAAGGGGATATATCATCGCAAACAGTCAAGCCATCTGCACTTCGTTCAAAGTCGAGCTTCTGAAGGGCATCCACGCTTTAGGAACCTCAGTCGTCCGCGCTGGTACTGGCGCAGATGTCATCAAGGCCGCTCTGTATCTGGCGTCCGGCTCTCTCGGGGCCGGCACGACCGCATACAGCTCGACCTCGGAGGTATCCGGCACCAACTACAGCGCTGGTGGTGTCACCGTCACCAACGGCACCCAGCCAACCAACACCGGCACCACGGCCCACTGGACGCCCAGCGCTTCCATCGTCTACACGACGGTAACCCTGACGACGGCCTTTGACGCTGTGCTGTTGTACAACAATACGCAGGCGGGCACGCCTGCGATCGCTTTGTACACATTCGGCAGCCAGACGATTACCGCTGGAACCTTCACCCTAACGATGCCTACCAACGATGGCACGACTGGCCTGCTGAGGCTGGCATGACGCGCATCGAGGCCACTGGCTAAGACAGCGGCCGGGGCGCAACGCCCGGTTGGTGCTACGCAACCCAACGCACGGGAAGTATAAGGCATGGCCGGCGGCCAAGTAATCAATTCCGGCCAAGGCTCAGTCACTCAAAGCCTGACACTGGCCCTTGTCGGGATCGCCATTGCGGTCTCGGCAGGGGCCATCATTGCCGACGCAGGGGCAGGCATAGCTATTTCGGGCTCTGCATCAACCTCGGCGGCAGGCACATCTGCCCCATCCACATTTATCGGCCTGAGATCGAGAAAGGTCGGTGGAGGAGCCGCAACAAATGCGATCAGCGGCGTTTCTTCAGCGGTTGGCGCCGGCATTTTTGCCCCGGCAATAGCCAGATCATTGTCAGGAGCATCCATAGCAGCTTCTGCTGGGGCATTGATCACGAGCCGGAACAGACTGTTGACCGGGGCTCAAAGTACGTCAAGCACAGGATCAATGACGGCTCCAAGCGCTGGCGGCCTCTTGTATCCGGCCGGGATGAATGATCCCATCTTTACGGGCATGACGGAGAGAACTGGAACCCTTGATCTAGTCGCAGGCACAACCTACACAAAGCTCTCATGGCTCGATGACAACACCAGCACTTGGACCTGTGTCATGGCGAACAACACGACATGCAACACATGGCGAATGCGGACGCGAGAGGGGCCGCGGTACAGAGGCGCGCTCAATACAGCCTTCAACTGGCTTTATCTTGAGCTATACGGCCTTGCAGGCGACCACGCGGATGGCTCTCAATGGGAGGGTGGAACCAACGCGGTTGTCTACAAGAACTGCCATTTCCGCGGTCTGGATGGAGCGCATACATTGCAATGGTGTGCTGATGGCGCGCGCGGAGCCTATGTCTTCGAGGACTGCCTGTTTACCAACGACGGCGGTAGTTGTCAAAGTGCCTTGAAGCTCTTTGCTGACGCAGGCTTCGGCACGGTGACTCTCTCGATGAAGAACTGCTATGTCCAGCAGACCGGATGGTCTGTGGACCAATTCCAGATCAACAACACATCAGGCACCAGCGCAGTAGATGTGATTCTTTGGGACAACGTTCGGAATTGCTCATGGAATCACACTACTGGCGTATTGACGCCTGGATCGCTCATCGCCCAACCATCCGGGACATGAAATGGCAATAGCACTCGTCAAGTCAAATAAGGGAACTTCAACCAGTTCCTCTGTGTCGTGGGCGTTTGGTAGCGCGACCACGAGTGGAAATCTTATTGTAGGTATGTTCGCGGCAGACGACTACAACGGCACCCCGACGAGTGGATGGACCCAAAGTTCAGAAATGGAGCAACAGACATTCCATGGTGGCTATCTATGGTGGAGGATTTCCACGGGTGAAACGAGTCTTCAGGCCTACACGATCGACAGCGCGACAAATTCTGCATGGATAGTTGCTGAATTCAGCGGCGTAGATTCTGTCCCATACGATACATCGCAGGGCATTTCAACTGGAACTGGCGGAAGCTCATATACGACAGACACGATTACACCATCCACTGGAAATCGTGTACTGGTTGCAATGATCGGCGCGTCGGGCGCAGAGGATATGTCCGACAACACGATGTCAAACTGGACCAATTCTTTCACACAGGTAGATACCATCGGAAGCGCTGGTAGTGGAACAAATGATTCAATAGGCGTTGCATATCGACTCGTTACAGGAAACGGATCTACCACATTCTCAACGGGCGCAGACATTGGCGGCGGAGGAAGCCAAAGCCGCAGCGCGCTCATCATTTCCTTCAAGGAGTCGGCTGGGGGCGGCCGGTAACCGTGGGAGCGAGCGGATCGGCCATGACATCTGGCATCGGAACTCAGTCGCCAGGACTTTCCATAGGCCTCTAAATGGCTAACGGACAGTCAGCAACCGTATCAGCCGGCTCCGTAGTCGGCTCGATCACGCTTGCGCTGGTCGGGATCGCGATTGCGGTCTCTGCTGGCTCCACATCCCCTGCGTATTCCCGCGCGCCAACCGGTCAGGCGATAACTTCGGCACAAGGCACTCCAACAGTATCTATCGCTGGAAGTGCGGCGCTGGTAGGCCAGTCCATCTCTTTGAACACTGGCACGCTGACATATAGAAGTCGCGGCCAAGTAGCGACATTCTCCCAAGGAACCGCGGTAGCTAACATCGCCGTTCCGCTCGTAGGCCAATCTGCGACTTCTGCGACCGGGATTGCCACATCCAACAGTGACGGAACTGTCCAGCTATTAGGCTCAGCAATCGCGGGTAATCAAGGGGCTTTTGTCCTTTCTTGGGCACAGGCCCTCTCTGGGTCGCAGTCGACAAGCGCAGCAGGATCAGTAGGGAAGAATCTTCGTCCTACCGATATCGTCGGTCAGGCAATCAACACATCTTCAGGAACCGTAACGCCACAGGGCAATTCGGTAACCGTCAACATCACTGGCGAAGAGATTACGTCAGGACAAGGGCGCGTCCAAGGCGGGTATCAGTTTCTCAATGGAATAGCCGCATCTGGTCAACAGGGTCAGTACGCGCTGTCATCCACAGTGGCGCTCACGGGTGTCGAAGCTACATCTCAGACCGGGAACATCTTCTCAACGGGGCAAGATGCCGTAGATACCTTGATTACCAGCGCGTCAGGTACGGCAAATGTCGTCCAGTCGATCGCATTGACGGGCATTGAGTCTGCGTCGGCTCAGGGATCAGTTGGGATCACTGGAGATTCTGACGAAGCCCTGTCCGGATCCGGATCAACGTTTTCTGCTGGTATGCTGGTTCCGGATAAACAATTCGCACTCCTCGGGCAGCAAATCACGGCTGCTCAGGCGAACGTCGGCGCGCCTGGTGGGGTAACTCTGACGGGTGCCGAAGTCTCGGTCATCACTGGAAACGTCTTCACGACGAACGATCGGACATTTGCCCTGGCTGGTCAGTCAATGACTGCTCAGGACGGCATCACGTTCGCAAGCTCTCTTGCTTTCGTTTTCGGGCAGCGGATCATCATTGACATCGGTGACATCGGCCCGAGAACCGTTGCTCTCGTCGGACAGGAGCTCTCGTCCAATGTTGGGCGCGTCATTGCGCTTCTCCCAGATGTTCCCGGAGCCGTATCTGGCGGCTACTGGCCGCACTACCCGGATGTTCGGCGCCGCAAGAAGCCTAAGGATCCCGTCGCGGAGGTTCAGGCGCTATCGCATGTCCCCGAAACTGAGCGGCCGAAGGAGCGCATTCGAGCCCGCATCAGCGTCAGCAACCCGCTTGCAGAAGTAGCGGAAAACAGGGGAATTGACAAACCGACGATCTTGCAACCGGACGAGATCAACGAGCAGCGCAAGCGCCGCAAGCGCGCCCTGCGCAGGAAGAAAGACGACGAACTGCTACTTCTTTAAAGGACAACATGAGCACTGACAACGACACCCCAGTTACTCCCGCCCCCGAGGCAAGCCCGGAAACCATCGCTCTCAACGCGCAGATCGACAAGGCCGAAGGCGAAAACATCGAGGCCAAGCCGGCCGAGCCAAAGGTCGAGGAACCCAAAGCCGAAGAGCCAAAGAAAGAGAAAACCCACGAGGAACGGGAGATCGCCCGCCTTCGTCGTCGGGTAGACAACCTCACCCGTCGCCTGTACCAAGGTAACGGGGACTTGACGCCAAAGACGATAGAGGTAGACAATCAAGCATCCCAGCGCGATAGCGAAACGCTAACGCTCTCTCAGCAGCAACTGCGCGAGCTGGTCGAGAAGGAAGCCAAGAAATTGGCCCCCTCGATCACTCAGCAGCAAGCCGAGATCGAGCACCGCCGTACCGTCGTCACCAAGCTTGCGGACAAGTGGGGTCAAGAGAAATTCGACTCCTACGCGGAAGACCTCAACGATGCATTCGACGGTCTGGCGGACGCAGGCAATCGCCCCAAGCCAGCTACGGATGCGATCTTCGAGGCCGATGATCCCGCGGCGCTGATCGAGTATCTCGCAGACCCCGAACACGCGGACGAAGCCAAGGCCATTGCGCGAATGAGCGCCGTGCAGGCTGGGCGAGCAATCACGAAGCTCGAAACCAGGCTTGCAGAAGAGAAGGCCCGAGCCAAGCCGCAGCCATCCAAGGTGCCCGCGCCCATCGAGCAGATCCGGGGGCAGGGCAGTGTGAACACGAAGACGCTTGCCGATATGAACGATGACGAGTTCCTGAAACGTCGTCGTGAGCAGATCGCCAAGCGTCGGTAACGGGGGCCACCCCCAATAAAGGACCGTCATGGCAAACTTGTTTGCAGTGACCGATCTGGTTGCGAAGGAATCGCTGCGGATCGCTCACGAGAAGCTTCAATTCATCGGCACGGTGGACCGTCAATATGACTCGTCCTTCAGCCAGTCGGGCCAAAACCCGCGGCACGGTGCCACGCTGCGGGTGCGCTACCCGAACCAGTACACGCGCCGTCAAGGCTCCCGCGTCATGGACGTTCAGGAGCAAAGCGAGGCGACGCAAACCATCACCGTCGCAACGCAGGACGGTGTTGACATGCGATTCAACTCGCAGGAACTGATCCAGTCCGTCAACAATGACGGCGCCTTTGACTCCCTGTCGCAGAACTACATCGAGCCGGCAATCGCGGTGATGTGTTCGGGCATCGAATCGGACTTCCTCGCGTTCTGCACCAAGGCCACCTACAACACCGCAGGCACTGCCGGCACCCCGCCGACTGACCTCGTTGCCGTGGGCGCCGCACGGGCGAAGCTGAACCAGTACCTTGCCCCGAAGGACGGCAATCGCTACGTTCAGATGGACTCGGTGACGATGGGCGGCATGGTCAACGGCCTGAAGGGCCTGTTCCAAGACTCGACCCAGATCCGCGAGCAGTACCGCGAAGGCATGATCGGCCGGACCGCCATGGCGGACTGGTACGAAAACGACCGCATGTGGACCCTGACCAACGGCAGCGACGTGACCGGCACCACGGACGCGGCTGCACTGGTGACTGACGGCGGAAACATCGTCGACATGCACACCACGGTCGCGGTGGCTACCCAGGCGGTCGGCGAAGTCTTCACCATCGCTGGCGTCTTTGCTTGCCACCCTGAGACCAAGGCGCCGTACTCGTCGCTGCAGCAGTTCACCATCACGGCAATCGGCGCGTCGACCACCACGGTCAGCCCGACGATCTACCTGACGGGGCCGAAGAAGAATGTCGTTTCGAGCACTGGCGCCACGCTCGCGACGACCGACTTCAACAGCAAGACGCTTACCTTTGTGGGCGCGGCCAGCACCTCGTACGTGCAGAACCTGATGTACCACAAGGAAGCATTCCAGTTCGTCACGGCTGATCTGCCCATCTTCGACGACCCGCAGAAATGCGTCGTCAAGAAGGGGGACAACATGAGCCTGCGCGTCTGGATGGCTTCGGACATCCGAAACGACGAACTGCTGATGCGCGTGGACATCCTCTACGGCTTCGCAGCGCTTCGCCCGCAGTGGGCATGCCGCATCACGTCGTGAGCTGAACAGAAAGGAACACTATCATGGCAGTTTCTGCAACCACCCGCCAGAACTACGAAGCAGTCAGCTATCGTGGTCCGAACCTGGCAATGCACTCCGCGCAGGCCCGGGAAATCATCCCGATCACGGCGGCCACCACGCTGGACATCAAGCAGTCGGGGGCGCTCGTCGTCTTCGACGTTGCTTCCGGCGCGACGGTCACCCTTCCCTCGCCTACGCTGGGCGCGTACTTTGACTTTCAAACCGCAACCACGATCACGAGCGGCTCGGCGAAGGTTCTCACCGGACTTTCGACCGAATTCCTGCTCGGCGCGATCAGCACCGTCAACAGCGGCGCAACGACCGCGCAGGCCTTCGCTGCGAACGGCACCACGCACCGCTCGGTCAACGGCAACGGCACCACGACCGGCGGCATCATCGGCGACAACTTCCGGCTGACTGCGATCAACACCACGCAGTGGGCCGTGAGCGGCACGATGGTCAACACCGGTACCGCGGCGACGATGTTCGCGACCTCCTGAGTTCTCCTCGGCGTTGTCATTCCCCGGGGTCACCCCCGGGGTTTTTTGAAACCACAACAAGGCAGACATGAAGCGCTATTCGCACCCCGAGCACGGCTACCACATCCCCGCGAATCCCGAGGAACTGAAGGCGATGCTCGCCAACGGATGGAAGGAAGACGACGGCATGGCCCTGGCTGCCAAGCTCCGGGCGCTCGAAGAGCCGGCAGAGGAAAAACCGCGGCGCGGCCGACCGCCGAACGTCGACAAGGAGTAATCCGTGACGAAGGCCCGCGACATTCTGCGGGATGCGCTGACGTTCCATTTGAACCGCCTGTCACCGGGCGAGGCGATGGACGCGGACCTCTTCGCCCGCGGACTGGATGCGCTGAACAGCATCGCCGACGAATGGAACGGCAAGAAGGCGTTCCTGTGGCAGGTGTTCCTCACCGCGTCGGCTTCGCCCGTATCCGCATCGAGTGGAACGCTAGGCACCACCTGGGCAAATCTTGCGTCGGGTGACGAGATCCTCGGGGCTACTGCTGCTTATTCCACGGGGCTTGATGTCCCGCTGGATCAGATCACCATGGAGCAGTATCACGATGTCGCGCTGAAGAACGTTTCCAGTCTGCCGGAGAGTTTTGCGCACGATGGTGCTCTGACCGTGTACTTCTACCCGGTTCCAACGGGCCAGACGATCACGCTTCGAACCCGCAAGATCGTTCAGACCTTCAGCGACCTCGATACTGACTACGTGATGCCTGCCGGCTACCGCGCAGCACTGGCGGCGTGCGTGGCCGAATTGCTTGCGCCTACGCTTGCGCCAGCTTTGGCTGCGACCTGCTCTCGCAAGGCTTCACTCGCCCGGCAACGGATGGCGCTGCAGAACATCGAGCCTGCGATTGTCCATTCCCGCGAGGTCGGGGTGGGCCAGGTCGTGCGGATCAAGCGGGGCTACTGATGGCCGGCAATCGCACCATCGAATGCATCGGCCCGAGCTACATGCTCGCCGACCGCAAGTCGGCAGTGCAGCGGGCGGTCAATCTGTTTCTCACGCAGATCGAGGGTGTCGGCGAGGACCGGCAATTGATCCTGCGAAGCGCGCCGGGCATCACTTCGTACATCACCGCATCTGCCGTCATCCGCAATATGTACAACGCCGATGGGCGGTGGTTCGTTGTGTCGGGGGATACGCTGTATGAGGTGGTCAGCGGGGCGCTTACCTTCCGCGGCACGCTGATCTCTTCGTCGGGCTACGTAGGTATGCGGCACGGGGAAGATCAGCTCGTGCTCGTAGACGGCGCGAATGGCTATGTCCTGCGCCTGGTCGATAACACGTTCACGCGGATCACTTCGCCGAATTGGAGAGGATCGACGGACGTTGACTACTTGGACGGGTATTTCATCTTCATCGCGCCGGATACGGAACAGTTCTACATTTCGGCAATCGACGATGCGACACTTCTCGACGCGCTGGATTTCAGCAGCGCCGACTCGCAGCCGGACAACATCATCGCGGTACGTGTCTTCAAGCGAGACCTGTACCTGTTCGGCACTCGGACTGCCGAGCCATGGGTCGATGCTGGTGGCGCAGATTTCCCATTCGTTCGATACAACGCAACGCCTATCCAGGTCGGAGCCGTGAGCAAGCGGGCCGTCATCATCGCCGCTGATTCGATCTTCTTTGTCGGGGCTACTGACCGAGGCAGAGGGTACGTCTATCAGATGATGGGCTATCAACCCGTGCGGATCAGCACGCAGGCAGTGGAAGAGGCGATCAACGCGAGCGGGGTTGATTTCTCGTCTTGTCGCATGTGGACCTATCACGTCGAAGGAAACGAGTTCATCGCCGTCGAGGCGGATGGCATGTCTACGACATGGGTCTATGACGCTTCGACCAAGCAATGGCACGAACGCGCGCAGTGGCTTTCGGGCGATTGGGATGTTCTCGGGCTTGACTTCATGACCTACGTAAACGGTGAGCACTACGCGGCCAGCGGGTCGACTATCGTTCGGCTTGACAGTTCATCGAACGTGCTCCTGAGCGGCCCGCTCGTTCGAGAGCGTACATGGCCGCACCTTATCTCGCCCAGCTTCGAGCCGATCAACTACGCCGGGCTCGAGCTCAACGTGATGACCGGCTACGGCGGAAACATCACGCTGGAAATCAGCAACGATGGTGGGTTCATCTACGGGTCTCCGTTGCAGCGTTCACTCGGTGCAATCGGTCGATACGCACAGCGCATTCGATGGGTCGGCCTGGGCTCGGCAAATGACCGCGTATTTCGACTTCGCGTTTCTGATGACGTTCCGTTTTCTATCTACGGCGCAGCGGTAGAGGCAGCATGACGACCGTTACCCTTCCTCGTTCTGATATCGCTGCAGTGCTACCTGCATCGAATGGCGACCTGCTCCCGTCTCGGGATCTGTACCGATGGATGCGCGACATCACCGACCGCGTAGGTGGAGTATCTGGGTCCGGGACCGCTGACCTTGCGATAACCGCCTTTGAGGATGCGGGGATCGAGGAAACAAAGTCAAGCGTCGCAGATGCCCGCGCCGAGTTCGCGCAGTGGCCTGTCACGCCAGCAGCGCCGATTGATGAATACCAGGGCGTTGACGTAAACCTAATGTGGGCCGTCATCCAGGCGCTAGCGACGCGCGTCGAAGCGCTTGAACAGGGACTATCAGCATGACTACCGTCACGAGCCGACCGCTCATCCTCGCCAAGTACGCAGCTACCACCGATACCTCGGAGTACACGGCTTCGAACGTCCGAACGATCATCGACAAGTTCACCGCGTACAACAGCGACGCATCGGCCCGGGTACTCACCCTGCATCTGGTGCCTTCCGGCGGGACGGCAGACGCCACGAACCTCATCGAGGCTACGTCCATTGCGGCGGGGGCTACCTACTCGTCCCCGCATGTCGTCGGGCACACGCTCGAAAACGGAGGCGTCCTGACGGTCAAGGCGGATTCGGCTTCGAAGGTCGTCGTTCGGGCAACCGGGCGTGAGGTGTCGTGATGGATCTTGCTATCACTGATCGGGCTTCCGTAGAACGGCTACAGGCCGAGCTATCGAAACTCCCGCAGTACGAACCGAAGACGAGGAACTTCTTTCATGGCGGCATGTACTGCCGGGAGGTCTGGCGCGATGCCGGTGTCCTGGTCGTCGGAAAGGTCCACAAGAAAGAACACTTCTATCTGATCGTCAATGGCTGCGTGAGCGTCAATGGCGCATCGCCTGTTCATGGGCCTCACCTGATGCTGTCGGAGCCGGGGACGAAAAGGGCTGTTCTCAGCTTGGAGCCTACCTTGTGCATGACATTCCATAGGACTGATTCCAAGACAGTAGAAGAGGCTGAAAACGAACTCGTCGAGCATGAGCCGAACAGCATGTATGCAGTTGGGAATGTGCCTCGGCAGGAGGTGCTGTCATGACCTTTTGGGTAGCAGGCGCGGTTGTCGTCGGTGGAGTCCTTACCGCGAATGCCGCTGGCAAGGCGGCCGATACGCAGGCCGCTGCAACTGGTGATGCCATCGGAGAACAGCGGCGCCAGTTCGATCTGGTACGTGGAGATACCGAGAAATATAGGACTGTTGGGAATGAAGCGCTCGGGCAACTTCAGACTGACATCAACACGCCGACGACGGCGGCGGATGTCATGTCCGATCCCGGCTATCAGTTCGGCCTGAGCCAAGGGCAGACGGCGCTTGATCGAAAGATCGCATCCATGGGCGGGCGAGTGTCTGGCGCAGCGCTGAAAGCCGCGTCTCGCTACGGCACGGACTACGCCACCACCGGCTACAACGCGGCATACCAGCGGCGGCAGGATCGATTGAACCGCCTGGCGGCGCTTGCGGGTATCGGCCAGACTGCGACCGGCGCAAGCGCTGCGGCAGGGGCCAATGCGGCCAACCAGATCGGCGCCATGACGATGGACAACGCAGCGACACAAGGCGCCGCGGGGCTCGCAAAGGCAAACATCTGGGGCAACGCGGGTAACCAGATTGCAGCCCTTTACGGACGATATGCAAATCAGCCGGCCCAGGTTCAGCCAAGCTCAGGCAACTGGACCCCGGGCTCGAACGACGGCTTCTACACTAACCCGCAGGCAGGTCCGTGATGGGCGCGAACATCTTTCAGACATACCTGCAGCCTCCGCGGTCGGTAATCGACTACCAGAACGATTACGCGAAGGCTGACCAGCTGCGCAACAACAATGCGCTGCAGGCTCTTACGCTCCAACAGCAGCAAGCGGCTACCGCGCAGAGCCTCGCAGAACGTAATGCCCTGCAGCGCATCGCGGCCGGATGGGATGCCAACACGACGGCCGATCAGCGCATCGGAGCGCTGCGTAATTCGGGCCTGCCTGGGTTGATGCAGCAGGCGGATACTCTTGAAACTCAAAACCTGTCGCGCATCAAGACCGGGGCGGATGCCGCGCAGGCTACAGCGCATGCCGGTCTGTTCAAGACCGAGGCCGATCAGAAGGCTTATGACCTTCGCGTTCAGAAGGCGAACAAGGCCATTGCTGACATTTCGGCTCTCGGCACACCTCAAGAGGCTTTGTCCAGTCTGCAACAGCACCGGCAAGCAGGTGATATCGATGAGCAGAAGTTCCAGGCAGTCGCGGCGACGATCCCGCCCGATCAAGCTCAGTTTCCGCAGTGGCGTAAGCAGATGCTGCTGAACATCCTTGACGCGAAAACCCAACTGGAGATGACCAAGCCCATCATCCAGACCCGCAACACCGGTGGCACTACCGACACGCTCGCGGTCGATCCGATCACGGGCAAGCCTACCGTGACGGGCAGCGTCAAGAACACGCAAAGCCCGGATAACGCGGCCACTACCGGACTAGGCTATGCGCGTCTTGCTGAAGAAAAGCGGCAGGCAGATCAGAAGGTCAATACCGCCGTCGTTAAGCCGATGCCCGCTACTGCGGTAAAGCTTGAAAACGAGGAATTGACATCCCTTGGCACGTTCAAGGGGCTTGACGCAGACCTGGCTGCGCTTGAAAAGCAGATCGAAGACAAGACCCTGAAATTCGGCCCGACTCGGAATGCAGTAAACACCCTGAAAAATGCAGCCGGTTTCAGCGATACCGAAAGCCGAAACCTCGCGACGTTCAAAGCAAAGCTTGAGAACATGCGCAATGCGGTTTTGTTGCTTAACAAGGGCGTGCAGACCGAAGGCGATGCACAGCGGGCGATGAACGAGATCATGTCGAACATCAATGATCCCGAATTGGTCAAGCAGCGACTCGGTGAAATCAGGGCGCTAAACAAGCGTGCCGCCGAGCTTCGCAAGAACAATGTAGACCTGCTCCGAACAAACTACGGGCAGCCGCAACTCGACTACTCGAAGTATGAAAACCAGCCGGCAGCGGTGGACCTTAAGCCGAAGCCTGCTGTGCCGACTATCGCTGACATTGACGCCGAAATTGCTCGCCGCCGAGCGAATAAGTGATGGACCTGTCCAAGCTTTCCGATGCCGACTTGATGGCCCTGAAATCCGGCGACCTTTCCAAGGTCTCGGATGAGGGGCTGATGTCGCTTAAAGGCGAACAATCTCCCCCGGGGATCGTTGACCGACTCAAAGCAAACGCCAAGATGCAGGCCGGGGCCATCGGCGGGGCTTACAAAGACCTGACCCTCGGAGTTTTGCGTGGGGCAGGGAGCATCGGGGCTACGCTGTTGTCATCCCCCCAACAGATCCGCGAGGACATCACCGGAGGACCGGGCAGCGGCGAGCGGCGCAACGCCATGACCGAGGCCACCCAGACGCTCGGGGCCGATCCTTCGTCAGCGCTCTACAAGGCCGGCAAGTTGGGCGGCGAGGTTGCTGGCACCCTTGGAGTGGGCGGCGGCCTCGCTCGCGTCGGCGCTGGCCTGGGCGCTCCGGCGAACGTGCTGCAAGCCATTGGAACTGCCGGGATGTCCGGGGGAAACGCCATTACTCGGGCGGCGGGTGGCGCGATCACGGGCGGTGCGGCGGCGGGGCTTGTAGATCCTGAATCGGCCGGGTCTGGTGCGCTTGTCGGCGGCATCACTCCCGGGGCCGCTCAGGTGGCGGGGAAGGCCGCCAACGCAGTCGGCAAGGGCGCCGCTAACCTGATCAAAACCGCGCTTGGCCTGTCCACCGGGGTCGGCGCGGAAAGCGTAGGCCAAGCGTTCAAGGCTGGGCAGAACAAAAGCGCCGACTTCCTCGATAACCTGCGCGGGAATGTCCCGCTGACGGACATCCTTGATCGGGCCAAGCAAGCCCTGTCGACGATGGGGCAAGCCAAGTCAGCCGAGTACCGGGCAGGGATGGCGGATATCTCTTCTGACAAGGCCGTTTTGAGCTTCGGCGGAATCGACAAGGCTCTGAGCGATGCCGCGGCACTCACGGGCTACAAAGGGCAGGTGAAGAACGAGGCGGCCGCCGCTGCTGTTGGGAAAATGCAAAAAGCTGTCGAGGAATGGAAGGCGCTAAACCCGGCGGACTTCCATACACCGGAGGGGCTTGATGCACTGAAGCAGAAACTCGGCGGAATCCTCGAATCGATCCCGTTCGAGGAGAAAACCGCCCGCCTGGCCGCGGGGAAGGTCTACAGCGCCGTCAAGGGCGAGATAGTAGACCAGGCGCCGACCTATGCCAAAGTGATGGGCGACTACAGCTCGGCGACCGAACAAATTTCGGAAATCGAGCGAGCACTGTCCCTCGGCGACAAGGCTTCGAAAGACACCGCGATGCGCAAGCTTCAGTCGCTGATGCGCAACAACGTGCAGACGAACTACGGGAATCGTCTGTCTCTCGCGAACACGCTCGAAGACAAGGGCGGGGTAGAACTGATGCCTTCGATTGCTGGGCAGGCCATGAACTCGTGGGCACCTCGTAGCCTTTCAGGGCAGATTGGCGGCGGGGCGACGGCGCTTCTTTCGATGCAAAACCCGATGATGCTGGCGGCACTGCCGCTTCAGAGCCCGCGGCTTGTCGGTACTGCCGCCTACGGGGCAGGCCGAATCGCTGGTGGTGGAAACCCGATGCTCCAGCTCGTCAACGAGCCGAATCGTCAGTTTCTCTATCGCGCCGCTCCTGTTGCAGTGGGCGCCCGGTGAGGCCGCAGAAGAAGCCCCAACAGGCAGCGCCCAAAACAAGAAGCCAGAACTTCACCCACAAGTAATCGAGATATTCCATGGCCGCAAGTCTATCCGGTGAGTTCAACCTGCAGGAGTTTACCGACCTCGGTGCGCTCGCCGCAGGTTATCGACTGTACACCTACGCTGCGGGTACAACGACGCAGAAAACCGCCTATACCGACGCGGCGGGTTCGGTTGCGCACACCTACACGTCAGACGGCGGCGGCGGTCAGTACATCGCGCTGAACAGCCGCGGCGAACTGCCGGCCCCGCTGTTTCTGACGACCGGTGGCTACGACATCGCCCTGAAAACCTCAGCCGGGGCTTCGGTTTGGACGAGGCGCGCCAAAGGAACAGACGATCAGGCCGTGACGGTTGCGGCCGATCTAACAGCTTTTGAGGCGTCACTTGTCAGCAGCGCCGGGTCTGCGCTCGTCGGGACAAAGCGCGCTATCTCGAATTCTGTCACGACGCTGCTTAGCGCGTGGATCGAGAAACAGGCGGTGCTGGCGCATGAGTTCGGCTGCATCGGCGACGATTCCACGAACAACGCTTCGGCCGGACTCGGCAGCACAGATGCGTTTGCGAACGCTGTAACGGCGGCTATGTCTGCGGGCAAAGCGCTGGTCATCTATCCGGGAACATACCAAAGCGCAAACGTCTTCGACTTCAGCCAACAGGGGTTGAAGGTGTATGGTGTGGGGGCTGTCGTGTTGAAGGCCAGATCAGGCAGCACAAATGCAATGGTCGTGAAGGTCGACAGTTCATCTTCTGCGGCCTACGTCAACGAGCTGCACAACCTCACCATCGAAGGAAATGGCGCAGCGACGCAAGACGGCCTGTATCAGCGCAACTACGTGCACGTCCGCCGTTCAGGATTGCGCGTTAGAAACGTCAGCCGCTACGCTTTCAATATTCTTGGCGACGTACTGTCGACCTGGTATGACTGCGCCAGCACGATCAACGAGGCGTCCATGTCGACGACTCCGACGCATTGCTTTCTTGTCGGTGGAACGGCCCAAATCTCCGATACGACGGACGTTAACTTCGTGAACTGCTTCGGCGAGGGCATGACGGTCTACGGGCTGCTCGCTCAGAACATGGCCGGTTGCACTTGGGTCGGCGGATCTTTCGAGGGCATGCCAACGGGTAAAGGAATCTCTCTGAGTTCGGCTACTCGCGGGAATCGCTTCATCAACATGTTTTGCGAGGCAAATCTGGTCGGTGGAGACTATGAAGACTATGGCAAAGGCAACACGATCAGCGGCGGCACATACAGTTCGCGCAAGGCGACCCCGGCCTATGAAGATGTCAAGTGCATCATCATCCGCGCCGGGGCTGAACAGGCGCTTATCGAAGGCATCAATGGCTACGCGGTGACCGTCGAATCCGGCGCCTTGTCGACGACGTTTGACCGGTGCGACTTTGATTACAAGGTCGATAGCGCCGACGCCAGCACGCGGATCCTGCGCACGCGGCAACTGTTCAACACCTCGACGATCGTGGACGACACGCGAGAATTCACCGGCAGCGCCACGTATGATCCCGCTAACCTTGCTGACGGGGCTGGCGCAACAACGACCGTCACAGCTTCGGGCGCCAGCTTGGGAGACTATGTTGACGGCGTAAGTTTCAGCAACGACTTGCAGGGTATCACCGTGACTGGGTGGGTCAGTTCTGCGAACACAGTCTCCGTCCGCTTTCAGAACGAAAGCGGCGGCGCGCTGGATCTCGCAAGCGGCACCCTTCGCGTGACCGTCAGAAAAGCCTAGAACTCCCACGACAGATGTACACCACCGCCGCCCTTCTCTGCCGGCAGAAGAAGGC
>ERZ650310.154-NODE-154-length-19981-cov-8.484392_pt1 | contig 19981 bp, 27 predicted proteins | sample MGYA00376246_ERZ650310 | MGnify/ENA primary metagenome ERZ650310 (study PRJEB26733, sample SAMN07839286) | wastewater metagenome | biome: small river; feature: stream; material: water | place: USA: North Carolina | collected 2016-03-01 ...
ACGAGATCGCTGATCGTGACTGGAGTTCAGACGTGTGCTCTTCCGATCTGCTCCACGCTCCAGCCGCCAAGCTCGAACTTTCGGTGCATGATGACACCCAGCCCGAACATCTCCCCGCAGAGGACGACGTCCCCGCGGACGTCGCTACCTCCCACGTTCTCGATGACATAGGGGAGACCGGTTCGCTCGAGAAGATCCCGAGTTGGGTTGATCAGACGGGGATGCTTCTCCGCCAGGGACTTGTCAGTCCCCTTGGACAGGAACCCCTCGCCAGGACACGGTGGCGAGGCGTGCGCCGCCTTCGGGCGGATGCAACACTTGATGTCTTCCACCGTCATATCCATGACGCTCATCTGGATGAACTCGTCCCCGCAGTAGTCAGGCTGCGGGTTGATGTCCACACCAATGACGTAGAACCCCGCCCGCTGGTACCCCTTCGCTGCACCTCCAGCTCCGCAATAGAGGTCCAAGAGGACCGGCTTATCCATGTGAACCTCCGTATGGGTGGCCCATGTACGGGCCGAACGATGCGCGGTCGGGGTACGCCGACAGCCTGAAGAACTGCTTCCCCGTGGGGTCCTGCCGGCCCCCTCTGTTCTTCACCGGGGCAATGCGGAAGCTGCCTTCATCCTGGTTGTAGGCAACCGTCAGGATGCGCTCAGGCAGCTGAGCAACCTTGCCCTGGATCTCACGCCGTGACGGTGTGCACGAGGGGTCCGACTCTTCCCGCGTGTGGTGCACGACGATGACGGCGGCGTTCGTCTCGCGGGCCATGCGGTGTAGCTCCTTCGCCACCAGGCGAAGGCCTGCGAACTCTTCACCTAACTCAGCCTCGATGTTGAGCAGGTTGTCCACCACGATGATGTCCGGGTACCTGTCCCACAGCTCCACGTAGGCGGACAACTCGTCCGCCATGTCATCCAAAGTAGGAGAGCTGTCGAAACAGAACTGAATCTTGCTCTCCGCCAGGATGTCCGAGAAGTAGCCGAATCCTCCGCTATTCACTGCCTGCGACACGTTGTCGATCGTGTAACCCGTCATCGCGGCTGCGAGCCGCGTGATGCTGGTGAACGAATCCTGATCAGCGCTGAAGATGAGGGCCGGTAGGCCTAACCGCATGGCGTACCAGTTCGTGAAGGTGGACTTGCCAGCCCCCGGCTGGCCAGCCACCATGAGCAGCTGACCGCGTCTCGGCATGAACCCGTACGCATGCAGCTGCTCCAGCTCCTGCACCCTCGGCAGGGCTTCGGAGTCTGCCGCCGTGGTCAAGGCGCGAGACGCGGTCAGCACGGCTAGATCGTCCGCTTCTGGTAGTACACGGTGACGGCCCAGGGGCTCTCCGCGTAAACATGATCGAAGAGGACCTCGTTCTGCTTCTCCCGCAGCCACTTCCCTGCCGCCTCGAGCGCATAGCCGCGCTCGTTGTGGTGGAAGTACTTTGACTTCAGCTTGTCCTTCTCGGTGAAGACGTCGCTCATGCCCACTTCACCGCGCAGCCGCTGTCCTTGCCCGCGGAGCAGAACCAGCCGGACCACTGCTGCCCGGCCTTCGGGCCGGCCTTGGTGATACCGGTCTTGTGCTGCATGGGTCCGTGACCACAACTCGGGCCCATGTTCTGCGCCTGTGGCGCAGCCTGCTGGTTGTACTGCTGCGGCACCTGCGGTGCAGCCTGCGGCTGCGTGAGGCCACCGTTGACCACGTTGTACGCGGCCTCGAGCGTGGCCACGGTCTCCGCCACCTTCTGTGCGTTCTCCGCGAACCAGTCGAGGGCGGCCGAGAACTCCTCGGCCGTCTGGGATTGGATGTTGATCAGCGCCCCGTTGGGGAGCTTCGGTGAAACCTGGAAGCCTACTCCGCTGTTCTGCACTTGCTCTCCTCGGTTGTCTGCACGTGGCCCCACTCCTGTCCGTGGATCACGCGGTATATGTGACTGCATGAGACGCCGAACACGCCCGCCAGAGAGATGCCGGTCTCTCCGCCTGAGTACCTTTGTCTGATGTCCACTGCGTCTGCCTCGGTTAGCCTGGCGTTTCCATGGCGCACGCCCTTTGAGTCCGTTCCGGCTGGAACCCGATCTTCCATGTTCTGCTTTTGGGTTCCCCAGGCTAGATTTACGGCCCGGTTGTCACCGGGCCTGTTGTTCAGATGGCGGGTGACTGCCTTCGGGAACGGCGGCGGGCCAACGAACGCATCAAGCACGAGGCGGTGAACCAGGTACAGGCGGCCTGGCACGCCGAGAGCCAGGACCTTGTACCCCTTCGGCATTGTCGACTGCTTCAGAATCCTCGGCGGCCCTGGGCGCTTCCAGGATCGCACCTGGCCGAGGTCGCTGACCTCGTAGTCCGGATGGCCTCGGACGCGCTCCCATTCCTCGGTCATCAGGCCTGGCCCAGCTTGGGGCTGACCTGATATCCGACTCCGGTACTCACTGCGTCTCCTTAATGATTGCCCATGCCGTGGTTGTGTACGACTCCACCGGGACGATCTCCGCCTTCGGCGCGTTCTCCTGTATCTCGGTCTTCGGCGTGCGGTAGCGCACGCCGAAGAAGCCGAGGGTCTCTCCAGCATCCGAAACGCGGTACACGTCCAGCTTCAGCAGCTCCCAGCGAAGCTCGTCGAGAACCTCTTCGGCCTCGAAGGTGATGCCGAGGACCTCGGGCGGCGCGGTTCGGTTCTGCTCTTGCTCAAGGCACCCCCCGTAGTAGGTGTCCTCCTCGTTCCACCAGGCGAGGGCCACGCGGCCCGCATCCAGTACGTCCATCTCTCCTCCTCGTTGTGCTCTTCACCTAACACTTACGCCTTGAAAGGGGCGACTCCCTCCGCCAGCTCACCACCGACAGCCCAGCAGTAGTCACGCACACCGCAGGAGTTGCACAGGGGGCCACGCGAGGGCAGGTACAGCCCCGCCTCAACCCCCTTCACCACGGTCTCGTACGTGTAGTGCAGGCCCGCCGCATACGGAGCAAGCTCCGCGGGGATAGTGCTGGAAGCACTACGCACCATGGCATAGAAGCCCCACTTGACGGGCGGGTAGTCCGTGGCGTCCAGCAGCAGCTTGTACGTGCCCAACTGCCCGTTACTGGCAGGGTCTCTCGACCCTGTCTTCACATCCACGATGGCCAGTTCCCCCGTGACCATGTGCTCCATGACGCGGTCCAGGTACCCGCGGACACGGACACCACCGATCTCACCTTCAAGGGCCAGCTCGACGGCCGGCACGCCGTCGTGCACATACACCTGCCACGGGCTGCTGTTGAGCCAGGTGCTGTAGTTACGGACGAAGATGGGGCCGCTCTCCAACCACCACTTCATGTCCTCCTTGTTCGGGTTCGCCTTGCTGGCTCGCCCGGCCCGGTGCCACGTCTCCGGTGGGAAGTCGGGGCTCGCCGCCTTGCGCCGCTCGATCTCCAGGTAGAAGGCTTCCTCGAAGTCTGTCGTCTGCCCCTCCTCGAGAGGGACACCGAACGAGGTGAGGTCTGCTGCCTCCGTGACGGAGTGAACGGCTGATCCACCCACGAGTGACCAGCCGGGCACGCGCGGCACGCGGGCCACCTTCTCCAGCCGGTACCGCTCACCGCAGGTCTGGTAGTTATCTACCTGCGAGTGGCTCAGCAGTAGGTCGGTGGTCACTTGATGACCGTGAAGCTGCTCGGCACGGTGACGGCCAGCAGTTCCTTCTTCGTGTAGTCCGTCCCGGAGTCGTAGTCCATGGCGATCCACACACCGTCGTGCCTGCGGTAGGTGATGTCGTCCATGAAGATCTCCTTGGCGCCCTTCAGCTTCTCCTTCACCTGCTGCTTCGTGCTCTTCGGCTTCTCGGCCTTGATGGTGGCGTCGGCGTAGTCACCGACGATGCCGGCCTTGGCCTCAAGCTTCGCCTTCAGCTCAGCCTCACGCGACGGTGTCCACTTGGTCAGCTCGATCGGGTAGTACAAGCCGTCCTCCGTGTGGAAGACGGGCCCCACGCCGTGGTCGGCAAGGGCGGTCGTGGTACGCACGAGGCCTCGCCGCCAGTAGTGCGGGTATTCCTCGTTCACGATCACCTTGTCCCCGACGCGGATCGTCTCGTCCCAGGGGAGAAGCTCATCGTCTCCACGCCAGATCCTGATCTGACCGGGGTGCTTCAGGTAGTTGGCGTGGAGACCCTCGCCAATATCCTGAACATCGATGATCTCGTACGGCTCGTCGGCAGAGGGGAGCATCCCCGCCAAGCGGGGACTCGCCACGATGGACGGGGCCACCACTCGCACGTAATCGCCAACCTTGAAGCGCGGGTTGGCCGGCGCAACAGCCGGCAGCTTCACCCACTGCAGGGCGACGCCGGAAGCGAAGCTGCTGCCATACTTGAAGTACACGGCGGGCTCGAGGTCGCCCTCCTGGGGGACGTACCTGTCGACCTCTAAGACGTCTCCGACGCCCTTCTTCGAGCCGGAGGCTCGCTTGAGCAGCAGGAAGCGGTCACCCTTCACCACGGGCTCGTTCACCTTCGCCCAGGTGTTGTAGACGTGGTTTCCGTCGTCGTTGACGACCTGAACCTGCTTGCCGGTGGGGCCCAGGATGAAACCCACCTTGCCAACCTTCTGCGTGACCAGGTCGTAGGTGTGCCTCAGCCCCAACACGGTGTCTCCCATCCTAACATCTGGCCGCGAATCGGCCAGCTCTTCGGGGATGGTGATGTCGATGAAGGTCATGCTTCCTCCGTGATGTAGACGTGAAATCTGCCGAGTCCGATGTCCGGCTGGTCAGAGTAGACAGCCAGGCCCATCGCGCCACACTGGCGGATGGCGTCATCCCACCCGCGCTCCGTGTCCTCGAGACTTGCCGTCGTGTCGACAACCAGAGCAACTCGTCCCTGGATTGCTGTAACGGACACTGCCTCGTGCACGATGTATCCCTTCGTCATTTCGATGGTCCCATCCTAACAGACTGGCTGTCAGAGACCCCCTGCGACACGCCGCCCGGCGTGAGGACCGTCGAAGTTTTTTCGACGGTCCGTCGGGACATCGGATCTGCCGATGTCCCTGTCGTGCGCCCTAAGGCGCCGTTAAGGAACGTACCAGAATCGGCGGCACATCCGCCGAGGAAGACACGCCGAGACACGCACCTGACCTGCACAGATGACTACCCCTCTCCCCCAAAAACAGGATGGCCAGTACACTGTCTTTTAATCCTAAGGTTGTAGAGCAGCCGCTTCAAGCGGCTGCGACAGAGAAGGTGTTAGACAGCCAGGCCGCCAGGCCTGGCATGGAAGGTAGATAGAGACCGGGCCTGAAGCCCGGTCGATAGAACACACATAGGGCCCAGCCTGGCGGCTGGGCCCTTATGTACGTAGTGGTTAAAAAGATCATAGACACGCGCGTAGAACGCGCATGATGTTCTTCCTCCGGTGCAGATCCCCCGAGGTCTCGAGGGGACCTCGGGGCTACTTGACCTTCGGGTCCCGGATGAGGTCCGTGTCGCAGGCACGGGCCGGCACGTAGAACCAACCAGGCTCGACGTCACGTTCGTACGTGACGACAGTCCCGCTGTCTCGCCTGGCGGCGATCCATCGCTCCAGCTCAGCCTCGGCGGTAGCCGAGAGCTTCTTGCCCATCCGGCGAGCTGCTTCAGCTCGCAGCATCTTGACCGGGTACAGCTGGTTGTGCTCCCGGGCGACACGCCACGGGATGAGGCCCTGGTAGCGGTCCACCCACGGTTCGATCCCTCGGCGCTTGCGCCACATGCTGATGGACTCCGGGGTCACCTTGATGTGGTGTTCCTCGAGTAATCGCTCCACGATCTGCGCAGGGCGCAAGCCCTGGCGGATCATCATCTCCACCTGCTTGTCGGGGAGCTGCTTGGCTGGCATGGCCGTTACCTCTCTGTGACCATTGGTTACCCAATGTGACCGCTTTGTCCGTTGTTGTCTACTGTAGACCTTAGACGCTCTCTTGGCAACAGGAAGTGAGACAACACGGTGCCCATAGTCTCAGTTGGGGTAAACACGCAGGTCAACACAGCTAGACAACTTCTGCAACAACCCCGCCTAGGGCTCCACCTCCACACCTAACACGCCGAAACCACAGGTAGCAGTGCCCAGTAGTTGCACTCGTGTTAGGGTGTGCGCATGAACCCTCAACGTAAGACTCTCAGCGATCTGACGGAGCTGTACCTGGATTCTCGCCGTGGACAGGTGGCAGCTAACACCGTCCGCAACGACGACAAGACCCTGCGACGCTTCGTCGCAGAGATGGGCAACATCCAGGTAGGGCAGGTGTCACCTGCCCACGTCGACCGGTACTTCACCATCCGCTCGCAGACGCTGCAGGCGTCCTCGTTGAACGTGGAGCGGGTGGTCCTGCGCAACTTCTTCGCCTGGTGCAGGACGATGCGCTTCATCTCGCAGACGGCCGACCCGATGGCCGGCCGCAAGCAGCTGCGCGTGACTCCGTCGGACAAGCTGATCATCCCGCCGTCCGACTTCGGCCGACTGCTGGACTCCGCGGAGCATCCGCGGGACCGCATGATCGTGGCCCTTGGCCTCTATACCTTCATGCGGCAGGGCGAGATCGGCTCGTTGCGGGTGGGTGATGTCGACCTGCAGTCCGGAGAGATCTCCGTCCTGATCTCCAAGAGCAAGCTCCGCGACAGGATGCCCATCTCGGAGGAGCTGGACACCGAGCTACGCCGGTGGCTCACCTGGTACAGCCAGAACATCCAGGCCCCGCTCGAGCGGGACTTCTACCTGACCCCGGCGAAGACCGGGGCACCGTGGATCTACACCGATGGTGTCCGCGGTCACGCGGAGTCGATCATGCAGCCACGCAAGCCCTACCCGCGGTGCCTCTACGCCGTGAAGCGGGCACTCGATGCGGCCGGCTACCCGACCGAATGGCAGGGCGGGCATACGCTGCGCCGCTCCGGCGCGAGGGCGTTCTACGAGCACCTCGCCGAAGAAGGCCACGACCGGGCCATGCGCCAGGTACAGGCGATGCTGCACCACGCCACCCTGGCGATGACCGAGCACTACCTTGGGATGACCGTGGACAAGGCGATGAGGGATAAGCTGATCAAAGGTCAGCGGATGTACGGCCGCCGTGCCGGCGACAACGTCGTCCAGCTGCGACCCGCAGGGGAGGCGTAGTCATGGCGTCGAAGGTTGTCCGTGTGTGCGACGTCTGCGGGGCAGACGGAGACGGTGAGCGCTACCGCATCGGCGTTGGGCATCGCCTCCTGGGGATAGACCTATGCTCCGCTGACGCGGACCCGCTCCGTAGCCTGTACGCCATCGTCTCCTCCAAGCTCACGAAGCCGACCGCTAAGCAGCGCGTGACATCCATGGCGGAGCTGAACAAGCGCAAGCGCGAAGCTGGGGCCAGGAAGGCCCCATGAGAGGTGTGTGGGGCCGTCTCTCAGCCCCTAACGGGGGCCGTCTGGTACTAGGACTAGGGTAGGCCAATTCTGTGCCCTTAAACGCGGTCCTACGGCCTCTAAGGTCAAACCGGTACGACACGGACACACCCCTCTGTCGGGGTCTCCTGTTAGGGTAGGAGAAACTTCTCCCCCTAGGAGCGAGCATGAGCGAGCAGACCTTCAGCGGCGTCCCCTGCCAGGGGGACGGCTGCAGTGAGGCATTCGACATCGTTGAGGTCAACGAGCGTCCAGGGTTCGGCACCGATCCGTCCGACTTCGACTGTGGTGACCGATGCCGCTGACCGTGTTAGGTGAAGGGAACTGCACGAAGTGCGGTGGTGGGTTGCCCATGATTCAGCGCAACGATGGCCAGCACCCGGACTGCAAGGACGGCGTGCGGCACGAAGTGCTCCGCAAGCAGGCTGACGGGAGTTGGAAGTGAGCAAGGCGGTCGCCATCTTCAAGAGCCCGCCAACGGCGGGGGAGGACTACGTCCTCGAGTCAGGCGACTGGGTCGACCCGTCCTTCTCCATCTCCTGCGCCCATGATGAGTACTCCACCGATAGACACCGCTACCCCATGGAGGCGCTTGTCCGCTTCCATGAGCACTGGCTGCGGGAGCACGACGGGACGGCCGCGCACGAGGAGGCGCCCACCGCGGAGGAGGCCGCCGCGCTGAATGCTGGCCTCCGGGTCCTGCCCAGGGCGGTGTGGACGTGACCATCAGCCTGACCCACGCCGACTGCGGCGGGCAATGGGTTCTCATGGACGGAAAGGCCTACTGCGAGAAGTGTCGCCACGTGCAGGGTGTGACGGTCATCGCCGGCATCCCGTGCGTGTCGGGCGTGGCGTTCGGACAGCCAGCGGAGGACGAGGCGTGAGTGCCGGCTGGTCCTATGAGGAACTGGTCACCGAGTTCGGGAACGCTGGCACTGGCGCGGTGCTCAACCTCCTGGACACGGCCGGCATGATCCGCTGGGAGTTCGAGGACTCCTGCTGTTCCGTGACCCCGTGGCACCGGCCAGGAACGACGGGGGCGGTGTCGTACGGGTGCCAGCGGAGGACCGACCACGACGGGGACCACAGGAACGGCAAGGTCGTCTGGACCGTAGCTCAGGAGTAGAACCGCTGCCTTGACGCGGCAGAGCCGGCAGGCCATTAACCTACCCGCGGTTCGTCACCGCGGAACCCTGGCACCAGGCGCGACTGGTCTTTCAAGCCAGGGTTAGGGCCGTGGCCGGCACACACGAAAAGAGCCCCACCCCTCGGACTACAAGGGGTGGGGCTCTTCTGTGTCTGCGACGACACACCATGGAAGGGATGGCGTCCCCGAGGCTACACCTCTCCAAGGTAGCGCGCCAGCTCTTCCGTGACAACTCCGTCCGGTTCCATGCGAAGGCTCGACTGCAGGCGCCGCACCGCGGCGTCCACCTCATGCCCGTAGGCGTCACCAGATGGCAGGCCCAGTAGGCTACAGACAGCAGATGTGCCCTCACTGGTGTCACCCAGCTGCAGGTCATGCGTGAACCACTCCGGGACCAGGCCGGCAGCCTCCGCTGCCGACTCGCCCAGCCTCTCCGCAACCAGATCGTCAACCGTGGAGTAGCCCACGGCACCGAGGACACGGGACATGCACTCCACGTCGTAGGGCCCGTCAGGGTCCATCGACATCTTGCGCCGTACCACGCGTACGTCGGGGCCCTCCATGCCCAGGGTGATCTCCCTGCGGTACCACAGTGGCGTACTCACAGTCGCCTCAAAGTGACATTGAGCCGGCCACCGAAGTTCATGTCCACCCGGCTGGGGTTCGTGTCCCTGGTGAACTGCACCTGCGTGATGACCGCGGAGAAGCGCTCACCGTTCGTCTTGTCTTCGAAGCTCACGATGGCCTGTGTGGACTCCATGCGCTCGAGCACCTGCAGGCGCTGCCATGCAGCGCCCACGTAGCCGAGAGGGTTGCCTGCCCTGTCCTTCTCTTTGTCCGCCAGCCAGAGCGGAACACGCACGTCCCGCTGCACCCGGATCACCGGGAGCGCCTTCACCTGGAAGGCGGACAGCACGGGGCCGGTGCCCACCGTGGCGCCCTTGCGCAGGGTCAGGCGGAACGCTGCGTGGCTCTGTAGGCTCTCGCTCACAGACGCCAGGGCGATGTCATCGCCCGTGTTGTAGACGTCACCCAGGGAGAAGCAGAACACCTCACTGCCACCGTCATCGACGGTGGACAGGGCGACGGAGCCACCATTGGGAATGTCGGCCCGCATGCGGGCATACATGAACCTCTTCAGTTCGGCCGTGCCGAACCGCACCTTGCCGGACAGGACGTAGCCTTCAGGCTCCAGCTCATACGGGTGCTGAACCATGCAACCGACGCCGAAGAGGCCAACCGCTACGCGTCCACCGGAACCGAGGAACGCGACCGAATCCACCTGGCCCACAAGGTGCGTGTTGGCATCGTAGGCCCAGGCGAACCTGTAGGTGCGGCGGTATCCGTACGCTGCCTGCGACACACCCGACACCGTCGGCGCCTGATTGTCGATCTCTTCAGACAGGTCCACTCGAGCGACACCAGAGGAACCGTCAAGGTCGTTCTCGATGCCTGCGTACATGAACCTGTCTCGCGCCGCCAGGGCGCGAACCGGCTTGCTCGTCTCGATCGTGAGCGGTCCGAACTGCAGGTCACCAGACTGGTCCACCTCACCGAGGCGTAGGCCTCGGCTCGTGCCAATAGCCAGGTTGGACCCTAAGAAGGTACGAAGTGCATGGACCTCTTCCCCAGGTGGCATGTCTGCCACGGGGATTCCGGCAGACAGCGTGGGGATGGAGCCGGAGGTGGGCTGCTCAAGTACGAACTTGAAGATGCCACCTCGGCCGGCCTCGTAGCCGGCAGCCAGGATCGCGTTCGGAGTCTCGGAGACTCCGGTCCAATGCCAGGTGCTGGACGGGTGCGTCCACAGTGGAGTGGCTGGGCCACTGTCGATCGTGCCACCCGCGAAGGTCAGGTCATACAGCGAGGGACCCATTGCTGCAATGATACGGGCCTTAACGAACCAAACACGGGGGTTACGGTTGCTCGAGGTGCCCCACAGGACGTCCATGCTGGAGCCACCGAGAGTGCCAGACAGGATGCCAGCCGCGCTGCCCACAAGCAGCTTGCCGCCAGCAACACACGGCTCCCCGATAGGAGCCGACGGGCACGTGATCTCCGTGGCGACACCGTCGGTGTCGACGCGGTACATGACGCCTGCAGCGTTGACGAACAACACTTCCTGGTTATTCACCAGGGCGGAGCACAGGAACGTGGACTGGCCAGGGCCAGTCGCGTTCAGCACCTCCATGCGCTTCAGCAGCGAGGCCTCGCCTCGCGTCCACACATCCACACCCATACTGCGGGTGAAGCGGTACCTGGTGCTGGGCTCCGAGCCGGGCTCGTAGAAGTTGACGCCGGCCCCACGGTGCCAAGAAGTCTGGTCTCTCGTCCACCAGGAGGATAGGGTCTGCTCCCCGGGCTCCGGGGAGGTGTCGATCTGCTGCCGCTTGAACTCTGCGGTCTGCCGCACGTACGGGTTCTGGTCGGACAAGGCATACCGGAACGGCAGGCCACCGATGAGCACATCCGCCACACCGCTGCCGGCGGCAGCGTAGGACGATGCGATCGTCCTGGCAGCAACGGCAATCGGCAGAGTCTCAGTGATGTCGTGCGTGACCGTAGGTTCGCTCATCCCGTGGCGCTCCCTGAGGTCATCTGCAGTGCCGTCCAATCGAACGTCACGGTGCCCGTGGTGCTCGTCGCGTCACCCGTGTAGACGTACACCTGCATGCCACCAGTGGTGACGTTGAGGGCACGCACAGACAGCTTCCCGGTGCCGCCTGCGGCACCCGTCAGGGTGACTGATACGACGGGGATCTGCGAGAAGCGCGAGGATGGGAAGGTGACCGACACGGACCCCACGAAGGAGCCGGACACGGTGACAGAGCCGCGCCCTGCGGCGAAGGTAGGGATGGTCTTCCCGCCGCCGTAGGTGATGGCGCCGTCGATGCTCAGGGTCGAGCCCTGAATGGTGCCGCTCGCCTGGATGGAGCCGGTCGTCACGCCACCGCTGACCGCCTGCCCGGCGATACCGAGGGTGTTGCCGGTGATCGCACCGAGACTCGAGGTGCTCGAGTTGAGGGTCGCAGTCGTGATCGTGGTGGCATGGATGTCGGTAGCCGTCAGGCTGGACTGCGTCAGGTTCGGCGCATACATGTTGCCGTCCTTGTCGATGTACGCAAGGACGTTGCCTGAAGAGTTCACCACTCGGAGCAGGTCAACCGACTGGCCCGGCTTCCCCTGCACCACAAGGGGAACGGTAGAAGCGCTGCCAGCCTCCAGGGTGGTGACACCCTCGATGTCCGCACCGGACGCGTTCACCTTGCCGGTGGCGTCGAAGCCACCGACGGAAGTGTTAGCCGACGTCCTGATATCCAGCAGCTGCCCAGTGTTGGAACCGGTCTGCTTGGCGATGAGAGCTGGCGCAGTGCCGGCGCTGTTCACGAACGTCTTGTTCTGGATCGTCTGCGTGTCGGTGTCGCCCACCAGGTTGCCGACCACGCCATGCACGTTGCTGGTAGCGCCCACATGCACCGCGGGCTCACGGAAGTCCCGAGCGGAAGCGCCATGTACGACAGGCGCACCCACGGGGTGCTCCAGGGCGGGCGTGCCGTCAACGCCACGCTCGATCACCACAGACAGGCCAGTCAGCGAGGTGACCGTGATGACCTCTTCGGCCGCACGGTCCTTGTCGATGATCAGGGTGAACGGCGCAGCCGGCCAGCCGGTGACGTCGGAGACGTAGGCGACGGTGTCCGTCGCCGCCAGCGGAGCGGTGAGGGTTGCTGCGACAGCAGCAGAGGAGAAGTTACGGGCGACCACGGTTCACCTAATCCGATGCACTGGCACGGGGTAACGGGCAAGGAGCGCCATGCGCTCCTGTGCTAGACGCGTCTGGTACAAGGTCCTCAGCTCCCGGGCCACCGAGATGGCAGCACCGATCGGCTTAGCCTGATCCTGTGCGTCCGAAGACACCGAGTCGACGGGAGTGCGCCCGGCGTCGCTCCACGGCAGGAGCCGTGAGGCAGCGCCGAACACGACGACGTCCCTGCAGGACGTGGGCAGGCCCGTATCAGCGAAAGCCGATGCCTCCGTAGGCAGCAGCGTCGGAGCTGCTGCGTAGCGCACATGCACCTGTGCTACCGGGGGGAGCGAGTCCCCGAGCGACAGGCACTTCCCTGTCGGGAAGTCTGTGCTGTCCGAAGAATGCGACAGCTCCCACGAATTCAGCGGGCGCCAGCCACCGATGGAGTCATACTTCCATTCCACCGACACGACGCGGTCAGCGTCTGCCGGCACGGGCACCTGCCAGGTGTAGCCGGTCACCTCCACCGAGTGCGTCTTCACAGCGAACAGCTGCGGGTACAGCGAGCGGATGGTGTTGTTCACCTCCCGCGAGACGATGCTGCGCGGGTACGTGGGTGAGATGTAGACGGCGGAGCCGTCAGCGTGTTCACGCTTGCCGGTGCCCTTGTGTCCCCGTCCCCAGGCGGGGACGGTGGCAACGCCGTTCTGGCACCTGCTGACATACATCAGCTCGTGGTCGATCTCGATGACTCCGCGGGACAGCATGTCCCCGGAGTCGATGGTGATCTGAGTCTGATCGGCAGTGATGTTGCCGACCAGGGAGCAGACCTGATCAACGATCAGGCCATACCCTTGCAGGGATGTGATGACTTCATCGACCAGAGAGCCGAGAGTGTCATTCGTAGAGTACCCGTCCGGCTGAGTAGTCATCGGTTTCCTTACGCGCCGTAGGGCGCACCCGTCAGATCGGAGACGCGGTTAGCCAGGTCAATGGCCCTCTGCGTAGTGCCGGCCGGCTGCACACCAGACGCCACCGCAGATCTGTATGAGGCCAGCTCCGAATCCCACTTCCGCTGCTTCGTGAAGTCTTGGCCGTTGGCGGAGTTGCAGTACGCGATGCGTGGAGTGGCGGCCCGCAGACATTCTGCGTAGCTTGCGTGCGACTTGTCGCGGCAGCCACTCCGGCAGTTCTCGCCCGCCATCAGAGGACCGCACTGGCGGACGACTCATCCCCGACGCGAGACGCGAGGATGCCCTTCAGCGCAGACAGGGTCGCCGCTCCCGCGGCGATCACCAGGGCCTTCTGTCCATCCAGGGTCATCACCCCAGTGAGGTTCAGGAGAGCGCCAGAGGCGTACGCCTGGAGGAACGTGAACAGGACCCGCTCAGCGAGGTCAATGGCGAACTTCCGTGTGAACATCTCTTCACCTAACTCGTGGAGCGGATTGATCAGAGGCCGTGCCGTACTTGGCGATCAGCACTGCGCGACGCGCGAACACGTCGCTCGAGTAGTCGCCACCCGTGGTGGCGGCGTCAGCCGGCAGGCCCTTCTTGATGACCCTGCGCACACCACCGACGCCCGCGTTGTACGCGGACACCGCGTCACGCCAGGACCCGAGAGCCCTGTAGTTGGCGTTCAGTAGATCCGCCGCGTCCTCGGCCTGCTGCCTCGGGTGCAGCAGGTACCAGTCCTTTCCGCCGGGGAACTTGAAGCTGCGGTCGTCCCTCTGCCAGATACCCACACCGTGGCCACCGTCACCGAGGATGTTGCGCAGGTTCGTCTCCCTGCTGCCGACTGCGTACAACAGGAACGCGGGGAGCTTCTTCGTGCGCTCCACGTAGCCGATCCAGCCCCAGGTATCGAGAGCCTTGTCGTACTGCGCGTATAACGCGCCCTGACTGATGTTCACGGCTGGCCTGTCGGGTAGAGGAGCGGGTAGCCCCACTTCTTTTTGTACGCGGTCGCAGAGTTCGGGTTCTGGTTGCTAGGCCAGCCGATCCCGTTGGCGATGTACGACGCAGGCTCGTTGAAGTAGCACTCTCCAACTAACACATCGGAGTTGGCGACGCACCACTCCCACACCTTCTGGATGAAGAACGGGCTGTCACCGGGGCCAGTCACGGAGTGTAGGCCCCACTCGCCGAACCAGACGCCCTTGTTGTGGCTGCGGGCGTAGGTGGCAATCGTGTTGAGACCGACCCCCGGGAGGGGGTTGACGGTGTACGCCCACTGCGAGTCGTTGGCCGCAACGACGTTGTCGAAGTTGTAGAAGTCCAACTCGATCAGGTCAACCACGTCATCGCCGGGGTAGAACTTGTCCAGCTGCGCCGTCGGCGCAGTCCCGGATGGCATCCCCGAGGGGAGGGTGTAGACGTTCCAGCAGAAGGCGAACTTGAAGGACGTGGACACGGCCCGGAAGAGGCCGACGATCCTGCGGAACGCGGCGACGAACTGCGTGTAGGTGGACCAGGTGACGCCCCACGGGAACCAGGACCCGTTGCACTCGAGGCCGACGCGGATCACCGAGGAAGTCCGCCCGGCGTTCTTCAGGTCGTTGGCGATCTTCGTGAAGACGTAGTCGTGCGACCCGCCCGTCACGTCGGCCCACTGGCCGACGCGGTCCCGGGGGAGCATCGGGAGGCCGTAGTTGAGCCGGCCGGGGAAGCCCGACAGGAGCTGCTGCACCCACTCCGAGGAGTTCATCTCGTCCCAGGTGTTGTACCCCGGGTACACGGTGTAGAAGTCCAGCTGCGACCCACGCCAGGTGCTGAAACCGGCACCGTTGGAGGCGCTCATGTCGCCAGTTACCCAGGCGCCAGAGTGCCACGGAAGGCCCGACAGGGTCGGTCCGAACATGGCCTGCGCCTTGGCGCCTGGGCTTCCAGGAGGCGGGGTCCCGCCGCCGTTGTCCGGCGGGGGCGTGGAGGTGGTGGATGCGCCGGCCGTGATGGAGGTCATGGACACCGCGCTAGCGACGTCCTGCAGCACGCCGACACCGGGGCGCTTGTTTGTGGCGATCGCGGAGATTGCAGCGCCCAGATCGCGGGAAGCGATAAGGCCACCATTCCAGTAGAAGGCCACGGTGGTGCCGATGATCTCACCGCGCAGGGTGCCAGACCCAGCCGGCCTGGTCCACGTGCCCGCGGTGAGGATGGTGCTGGGACCGTTCAGGATGGTCCAGTCGTTTCCGCCTACAGCGAGGCGCACGCCCTGCGTGCCAGAGGAATTGCCGCGGAGGATGATGGCAGCGGACTTGTCCCCGTCGGTGTTCCCGGAGACGGTCGCCTGCACCCAGTGGTTGGCGGACGACAGGTCCGCGGCGAACATGGATACCACTTCACTGCCCACGCCAGCCGGCGTGAAGTTCGCCAGGGAGGCCGGAGCCGCTCCAGCGGCTGAGGTGGTGAAGGTTCCGTCCGAGGAGACCGTGAGGTTGCCGGCCAGGTCCGTGACCCGCCAGCGGTAGTGGTACAGCGTACTGGCCGTGAGGCCAGTGATCTGCACCGTGAAGGACGTGCCGACACCCAGCGCAGACACCGACTGCCCGTAGGCAGTCGTCGTGCCGTACTCCAGGACCGCAGTAGCAGTCTCGTTGGACGTCACCGTGACGGTGGCGGCAACCGCGGACAGATTGCTGGACGCGATACCAGACAGCGTCGGGGGAACCAGGTCGCTTCCACCACCGATGGCACCGATGCGCACCAGGCGCACGCTGCCGTCAGCCTGCACGACCGGGTACGCCCGGTCCGCAGCCGGCACGCCGGCAGCGTCGTAGTACGACGTCCCGTCATTGCGCAGCCCGAACGGACTGAAGGACAACGCGAACGACACGCCCTGGCTTGAAGCCGCACCAGCTAACACCGGCTCCGCAGTGGAACCTGCCACGCCAGCGTTACGCACGTAGCGTGCGTCACCCCGAGTGGGGTTCAGGTACTGCGGGTGCGGGTCGCCATCCGTCTTGTGCGCGTTTAGCGCAGTGCTGACAGCCGTAGCTGCAGATCCGGCACCAGAGGCAGCGTTGGACGCTGCCGTAGCAGTGGCCTGTGCAGCGGAAGCTGTAGCAGCCACAGAGCTGGCAGTGGTGATCGCAGACGTAGCAGCAGCCAGGGCCTGATCGGCCTTGGCCACTACATCGTCAATGGCCTCAGACAGGTTCGCGTCGTTGTCGTTGAGGTGGTTGCCCCACCTGTCGAAGTCCCCACCAGGGACCGGGTGATGAAGGTTGACCAAGGTTCAGTCTCCAGTGGTAGTTGACAGGGGAGTGCTAGGTATTCGCCGCTATGCCGCAGCTACTTGGCGGCCCAGCCGGTTACTCCGGTGCCGCTCTCCTTGACGTACATGGCCGAGATGCCGACGCCCTTGGTGTTCGTGACGGACACCCGGGAGACCGCCCCGCCCGAACCTGGATTCAGCCTGACCCCGTCGTTGCTGGCCGACTGATTCGAGGCGTTGCCGTCCAGGGAGCAGTCCCGGAGGACTGACCCAGCGCCGAGAGTGACCAGGTTCCCAGTAGTGGCAGTGATCTGCACCAGCGTGCACTGCTCCAGCGTGACCCCCGCAGGAACGGTGAGCGTTGTCACGCTGTATGTCGAGCCGGGCACTCCCCGGACAACTGTCGCGCCGCTCGCCAGGGCTGCGGCGATGACGCTGGTGCTGTCACCCGCCAGGGCTGGTGGCAGCTGCGTGACGGAGAGCGTCATGTGCGCGGGCGGACGGCGAACCGGGTGGCGTAACTGTTCACGTCGCTGCCAGAGTAGAGACCCGCCGTGCGGAGCCCGGAAAGGTCCCCCTCGGTCATCTCGGTCTTCTCGCCGCCCGACAGCGTGTAGGTCAGCACCTGAGTGCCGTTGATGTAGGCGGTGACGGTCCACGCCCCGCTCAGTGGCTTATCCCAGACCACTGCCAGCTTGTAGGCCGTCGAAGCGGTGACCACTCCGCCCGACGACGTGGCGAGGGTGGTGAGCGACCCCGTGGTGCCGATGTCCTTCTTCAGCACCACGGTTCCGCCGGTCAGAGTGACGAGCAGGATGTTGCCGAGACTGACGGTGCGCTCCAGGACGACGCCAGTGTTGTAACTGCCGGAGCCAGTGGTGATGTCAGCCTCGATGACCTTTGAGCCGTAGGTCGACAACCGGTCGTAGTAGCGGGAGAGCAGGTACCCGATCCCTGCGGCCCCGTTCTTGCACTGGCCGCCGCCCGTGGTCCAGGTCGACGCGAACGATGTCCACGGCGAGAAGGTCCGGTCAGAGGAGCCTGGGTACAGGCTGGTCGTCGTGGCGATCCGGGTGAAGGTGTCCACGGGGTAGGCGTTGCGCCAGCCGACGCCGTCGAGGTTGGAGATGTTCAGGTTGAGCGCGCCCTTGACCGGGATTCCCTTATCGGGGCCGGTGGTGACGATGCAGCGGATTCCTCCGGTGATGAGCTGGCCCGGGTCGTCCACCACGGCGGCGATGTCCCATCCGCCGATGGCGGAACACTCGATGTCGAACTCGCCGCGCAGGTGCCCGCCACCCACGCCGGGGGTATTGACCGCGCGAATGATCGTGATGCACTGCTGAACGATCGAGGTGTTGACGTTCACGGAATGCCCGGCCGGCGACTTCATGTCGAGCCCGACCTTGCAGTGCTGCAGACCGAGCCGATCAAACGTCATGTGTTCGGTAGCGACGACACCGACCGGCCATCCGACAATCTGAAGGTCGCCGGTGAAGTGCTGCATGCATGAGTTGTTGGTCGCCGAACCGTGCAACGCGAACCCAGTCCCGGTGGGGACGGTGACGGCGTTCCCGACGGCGTCCACTCCGATCGAGACGGCACCCTCGGAGCGGAGCCGAGCGATCGCGGTGCCGTTGATGCCGTTGCACTGCGGGTCATTCGGCGCCAGGAAGCTAACATTTCTGAGCGTCAGCATGGTGTTGGTGAAGGGGACGTTCGAAATCGACGTTCCGGGGATCGCGTCGATCATGCTGCCGCTGGCCGCGGTCGACTTGATGACCAAGCAACCTGCCCGGGCCGCGGGTTCAGGATCGGTCGGGTCCTGCACCTGCGGAACGGGGAGAGGCCCCTCAATCACGATGCTGATCGGCCCCTGTGCCACGCTGCGCGGCGGGATCAGTACCTGACCGGAGTAGCTGTACTCGAAGACCTGCCCGGGGTAGACGGTGCCAGTCTGCTGCGCGCCAGCCCAGAGGCTGGTACCCGCTTTGGAGGAGACGACTCGCCCGCCACCCGCTGCCGCTACGGCGTTGATTGCCGCCTGCCATGCCGTGGTGTCGTCCGTAACGCCATCGACCTTGGCGCCATGGTCCCGCACGACGTCCACGACGGCGCCGAGCTTTGGTTCATAGATGCCCGACAGCCCCGATCCGCCAGTGACGGTGGTGGAGCTGGTCAACTTCACACGGGTGCCACCGACACCCGGCTCAATCCACAGCTCAGCAACGTCGTCTGGACCGGCGAAGGCGCTGTAGGCGCCAGTGGTGGCTGCCGCCAGGAAGACACCATTCGGGATCGGAGACCCCTCATCGTTGCCACTGACGGTCGTCAGATCCTGGAGGGGCCTGCCTGAGGCCTGTGTCTTGTAGACCCGACAGGGGAGGGTGTTGCCAGTCGCGTTGGTCACGGTCCCGGCTGCGTAGACGTAGCGTGGCATTACTAGGCGTCCCCTTCGGGGTCAGACTGCGGTGACGGAGTAGAGATCGAACGCGAGCTGGGAATGCTGGCCTGGCGTGGTGGCGGCAGCCACCGTGACGACGGCGTCTGCGACGGAGTAGACGTAGAGGTTCGCTCGAGCGGCAGCGGACGTCTTCGGTGCAACCACAATGGTTTCCGTGGCTGTCGGTGCAGCTGGTAGCGTGACGACGCACAGCGCGTCTGCTGCCGTCGCTGTGCCAGTGGTGACCGTGATGGTGGAGAACTGGCCGTTGCCAGAGGCGACCGCAGTTGCTGACGTGCCAGCGCCAGAGTCAGGCTCAACCGTCGGCGTAGCGCCGTAGTTGGTTGCCGGTGTGCCGTAGGACACGGGCGTGGTGGTGGAAATCTGCGTGCGCCCGAAGGCGTCATTCAGTTCGTACCACAGGGACGTGATGTCGTCAGGTCCACAGAACGACGGGTAGGCGCCCGTCGTATCAGTGACGATCACACCGTTCGGGATCGTGGACGTGTCCACGCCACCGGACACGTTCGTGAGGTCAGTGAGCGGCCTGTTAGCCGTTGCTGTCCGGTAGAAGCGGAGGACCCGCAGGGCGCCACCAGCAGAGCCGACGGTGCCCGCCGGGTAGATGTACCTGGGCATCCGCTTACCACGTCTCCGAAAGGTCGGGGTCTGGGGCCGGCGGAGCCGGCAGGTTCCTGATGAAGGCGCCGTAGCCGGCTACCTCGAGCGAGGCTGCCTCGAGCGATGGGATCATGTAGTCATGGCCACCCAGGTAGGCGACGTCCGCACCGTCGATCTCTTCCTGCGACACGTTCCGCACCTGCCGGTAGAAGCCGCCTTCCTTCAGCACGGTCACCCCGATGGCCGTCTTCATGCGGCCGAACAGTGGGTGAGCGCTATGGCGCTCATAGACGACAGGCGGGGTGAAGATGTAGGCGGCGTCGCCGCCCAGGTAGCCTTCCTGCCCAGGCTGGAAGCCCCCGTAGGGGCCCTGCCCGTACAGGCCGGAGCCGTACGTGCCAGCGATCTTCGCCAATGC
>ERZ650310.155-NODE-155-length-19960-cov-6.607134_pt1 | contig 19960 bp, 27 predicted proteins | sample MGYA00376246_ERZ650310 | MGnify/ENA primary metagenome ERZ650310 (study PRJEB26733, sample SAMN07839286) | wastewater metagenome | biome: small river; feature: stream; material: water | place: USA: North Carolina | collected 2016-03-01 ...
CGAGATCGCTGATCGTGACTGGAGTTCAGACGTGTGCTCTTCCGATCTGCTCGGCTTCCTCGGCTTCGGCGGGGGCACCAAGTACGGTGCGGCGGCTGTCACCAATTCGGGCGTTGCCACCCGCAACAACAACCGTGATGCCGGGACCGGCGCAACAACGGCAGGCAACTCGGTCGCCGATGCGATCAGCAATATCGCGAACCGGCTGGGTGCATCGATCGGCCAATATGCCGTCTCGATCGGCCTCACCAACGGCAACTGGAACGTCAATCCGGGCGCGGTTGACGGGCGGGTCGGTACGCGGTGGCAGCGCGATACCATCGACTTCAAGAAGGACCAGGAAGGCGCGATCCGCTGGGCAATTATGAACGCGATCGAGGACGGGGCCATCGCTGGCCTGCGCGCTTCCTCGCAAGCCCTGCTGCGCGCCGGGTCCAGCATCGAGGCCCAGGTCGAAAAGGTGCTCAAGTTCGAAGATGTCTTCAAGAGCCTGCGCGCGATCAAGGATCCGGTCGGCGCGGCGATTGCCGAAATCGACAAGTGGGTTGCCGAGATGAAGACCATCTTCGCCGAGGCCGGAGCGAGCGCCGAGGAATACGCCCAGCTCGAAGAACTCTACGGGATCAAGCGGGCCGAAGCGATCAAGCAGGCCAGCGAAGCCATGACCTCGTCGCTGCGCAGCCTGCTCGACGAACTGACGGTCGGCAATGACGCGCTTTCGCTGGGTGAGCGGCGCGGCGCTGCGCTGGCCAAGTACGATCCGCTGAAAGCGCGGGTCGCGGCGGGCGATGCGACGGCCTATAACGACTTCGCCGATGCGGCCCGCGCCCTGCTCGACATCGAGCGGCAGATGTTCGGCTCGCAGTCCGGCTATTTCGACCGGCTGGGCGAGATCACCGGCCTTGCCCGGGGCGCACTCGGGATAACCGATGGCACGATTGCCGGGGCAAGCGGCACCGCCTCACCCTTCGCCGCCAATGACAACGTGGTCGGCGCGCTGGGTACGCAGACCGGCATCCTGCAAGGCGGGTTCGACCTGCTCGCCAGCCAGCTTGCGGCGGTCAACCAGAACCTCGGCTACCTGATCGTCCAGCGGGTCGATGGCAGCGGCGCACAACTGAGCGGCGGCGGGGCCCTGCTGGTCGACCGCGGCATGGTTGTGAACTTCTGATGCAGGCAGTTCTAGCAAGGGTCTGGCCGCTCGATCCCATCACGGGCGAGCGCGTCGAGGTCAGCCTGTCCGCCTATGGTGACACGCTCATCGGGCGCGTGGTCAACGGCAAGGGCGGATTGGTCTGGTTGCCGGTGATGACGCAGGCCCCGGTGCTGCGCATGACGCTGTTCGAAGGGGCCTTCGCCAATGCCATTTCGGCGGCGCAGGCTGCGCTGCGGATCAACATCAATTCGCTGCTGCGCCGGTCGCGTCCCGGCGTTGACGGCTATTCGTGGGCCGGGGCCAAGGTCGAAATCTACAGCGCCGAGCCGGCTGCCGCCTGGCCATGGCCGGTCCTGTTCTCCGGCAAGGTCAACAGTTACAACCGGGTCAGCAACACGCTCGGTCTTTCGATCTCGGTCGATACCGAACCGTTCGAAGTGGACTTGCTCAATCGCAGCTATGCCGGGACGGGCGGCGCGGAAGGCCCGGTCGACCTCAAGGGCAGGCTCAAGCCGCTGATCTTCGGCTATGCGCGCAATGTCGAGCCGGTGCTGATCGACGCGGTTTACAACGTCTATCAGTTCAGCGGCTACGGCCCGATCGAGGCGGTGACCGACCTGTTCGAACGCGCCTCGGCCTTCTCTGCCGCCGTGGCCGACTATGCCAGCTATACCGCGCTGGTCGCCGCCACGATCCCCAACGGCAAGTGGGCGACCTGCCTCGCCGAAGGGCTGATCCGGCTTGGCGCTCCGGCCTACGGGGTGATTACCGGCGATGTGAAGGGCCATGTGGTCGGCACCACCTCGCCGAACCGGACGGGTGCGGTTATCAAGGCTCTGGCCGGGATTGGCGCGGTCGCGACCTCGCTGATCGACGAAGACAGTCTCGACGCGCTTGACCTCGCCGTTCCGTTCCCGATCAACCTTGTGCTGGCTGACCAGATCAACCTGATCGAAGCGGCCCAGCGCCTCTCCCTGCCCTGCAACGCGCAGGCCGGCATCGGGATCGACGGCATCCTGTTCGTCTCGCGGATCGACATCGCCGCAACGCCGCAGATGGTGCTTCACGCGAGGGGCCGGGACAAGCCGAAGGTCATCGAGTCGCGCGAGGACTATGTCAGCCCGCCGTTCTGGCGCACCGTGTTCGGGGCAAGCCGGGCGTGGCGGGTCCATAGCACCGAAGAGATCGCCTACGATTCGAACCTGATCCCGCGCGGGCTCTATGATGCGGCCCAGACCTACCGCGAAGGCCAGTTCGTCGACTCCGCCGATGGTTCGCAGTGGCTCTACGAATACAACACCCCGACCGCTGGCAACGCGCCGCCGACCTGGCCGACCGCCAGCAATACTTGGTGGAGCAACCTGCGCCCGCCGATCACCGCCGAGGGCATCGCCGTACCGCGGCACGACCCGGGCGGGGCCAGCGCGACCTTCACCGCGAACTATACCGGTGCGCTCGACGCCGAGCAGTTGCCGTTCCAGACCCAGATCAAGCGGTTCCATGGGATTACCGACCGCAGCGCCGATGCGACCTGGACCATCGTAAGCCAAGGCGCGATCTCCGGGGCGACCGTGACCGTGACCGATGGCGTCGTCTCGATCCCGACCGGCTCGGCCATCCCGCTTTCGACCGAGATCGAGGTCAAGTCCAACATCGACGGCTTCGAGATCAGCAGCAAGATTGCCGTGACCCGGCTCGATGCCGCGCCGCCTTCCACCGGTGGTGGCGGGGGCAGCGGAACGACCGTGACCGACAACACGCTCAACACCGTGTCGAACATGACCAATGCGGCCCTGTCCGATGTGATGACGGTTCATACCGGCTCGGGCGGGGTGATCACCTTCGCCGGCTCGCTCAGCATCATCGCGACCGCCGCCTCGCCCGATGGCCTGTTCGGAGTAACCATGCGCTGGAAATACCGTCCGGTCGGCGGCTCATTCAGCGATGTCGGCTCGGTGATCAACGAACTGGTCGAGGCCGAGGTCTTCTATGATACCGAAGTTGGCCGCTACTTCCGGACCAACGGCTCAGTCAGTGTCGCGGCCAGCCAGACCGGGCTCAGCGCTGGCACGGATTACGAAGTGCAACTCTGGGGCGCGCGCGACAGCTCCACCCCGACAAAAACCCTCAGTTTCGGCGGCACGGTCAGTGCAACCGGTAGCTGATAGATCAGAAGCGAGACACCGATGGCCTTCCAACTCGACATCAGCGTTTTCAAGCATACCCAGTGGGGCGGTGCGATCGGGAATGCCGACCTGATCACGCTCGGCAAGGACTGGTCGGCCGCGACTTTCAAGCTGGAAGTCAGGACCGCCAAGGCCGCAGCGGGTGCCGCCCTGATCACGCTCAACAATGCCACGGCCGGGTCCGAGGGCGTCTCCGCCACCTATGATCCCGATTATGTCGATCCCGAGAACGGTGAGGTTGCAGGCGCGACAATCATTCGGCCGCAGATTGACGAAGCGACCCTGTCTGGACTCGCTGCCGCAAGCCCGGCCAGCGCCGACCGGGTGCTCTACTATGACCTGCATGTCACGCCGAGCGGCCTGCCGAAGCGGGTCTATTGCTACGGGGCGTTCACGGTCGATCCGGGCGTCACCGTATGACCGGGCCGACCATAATCCGAGACAGCAGCGGATCGCAGATGGTCATCAAGGACTATAGCGATGCCCAGGTCATCAGCCGGGAAATCGATGGCACGTTGGTGCTCGTTCGGCAGGCGGGCGGGCAGGCATATCCAGTTCTGGGCGATCCATCAGTGCTCGCGATCGATGCTTCGGCTGGGGCCGCCGACGCCGGAAAGACAACCAAGCTCGATAGCGATGGCAGGCTGGATCGCACCTTGCTCGCCCCGGACGGCAGGCAGCGCCAGCAGCGGCTGATCCTCTCGGATACCGGCGATGTCGATGACATGGCTGCGGCTGGCGGGCCGACTTTCAGCGGCACATTCTTCGATAGCTTCCTGCAGATTCACGGCACGAGCCAGACCGACACCGGCTTCGGTCTCGCCAAGTGGGGCAATGATAACAAGGGGATCAGGATCGTTCTCGCCAAATCGCGGGGCGCTTCCTACGGCAACTTTGCGACGGTCAATGCAGGCGACCGGATTGCCTCGATCGATTTGCAGGTGGCTTACGGGGCCAGTGCGAACTTCGGCCATGCTGGAAACGTGATCTTCCTCGTCGACGGCACCACTGACGGCGGTAGCGAAATGCCTGGCCGGATCCAGTTCTATACCGGCACCGGCAACAACATTGGCGAGAACGCAACCTACTATGGGGTCCGCATTGCGCTTGACATGAACCGTCACCAGCAGGTGTATCTGCCCGGTAAACTGACCGCCGTGGCAGACATTCCGGCGGCTGACAGCGACTTCGGGGCCATCCTTCGCATCGGCAAGGGCGGGACCAGCCTTGCTGCGATACGCTTTGACCTGACCGGCGCGGCGCTGCTGACAACTCCAGTTGGCGGCTGCTTCGAGGTGGATTCAGCGGGCCAGCCTTGGTGGACGCTGAGCGGCGGAACGCGCGGGAAGCTGGTGATCGCGGGCACGACCACCGATGTCTTGACCGGAACTGCGACGGACAGGGCGGTTACGCCAGACTCGCTCGCCGCCCTGTGGAAGCAAGGATCGGACGTTGCCAGCGCCGGGACGATCAGCCTGGGCGAGGGCGGCTATTTCAATATCACCGGCACCACCACGATCACCGATATCGATTTTGCCACGGACAAAGCGGGCCGCCATGCGTTCGTCCGATTCACAGGCGCGCTGATTCTCACGCACAACTCCTCGACGCTGATCCTGCCTGGCGGGGTAAACATCACGACGGCGGCAGGCGATACTGCATGTTTTGTCTCGGAGGATTCCGATGCCGTGCGCTGCCTGTTTTACCGTCGAGCCATCGGTGACAAGCGGTTGTTCGTGTCTCAGATCGTCGGTACGGCCCTCGCTGCGAGCGAGGTGCTTTTAACGCTTATGCCGCCTTCCGGAGAGACCTGGACGCTGCCTGGTAACCTATCAACCTCGTCGGGGAAGAAGGTCACCGGAGGCACCAACCCCGCTGCGACCTATACAATTGATTTGCAGAAAAATGGATCCAGCGTTGGTTCGATTGTGATCTCGACCTCTGGCGTGGTGACATTCTCTACCACTTCTGGCGCCGCCATCATGCTAACCGGCGGAACTGACATCCTTCAAGCGATTGGGCCAGCTTCGCCGGACACTGCCCTGGGCTACGTGCTCTCGATCGCCGCGACCTCAACCTTGTAATCGGAGAATGAGATGGCTGTAGTTTTGATGGACGGATTTGATCTGTACAATGGCGAAGGCACGAACGTCGGGCTGCAAGCCAAGTGGACCAAGGCTGGCCCAGGGGTGTTCAGCATGATCACAGGCCGATTCGGGGGGCAGGGCGTCACTGCGGCAGGTAACCAAGGGGTACGGGCTTCGCGCAACCTGGGTGCAGGATATGCTTCCTTTTCGTTCGGCATCGCGGTTCGTATCAATACGATGCCGCTTTCGGCCACCCTTTGTCCGATTATCGCGTTTGACTCGGCAGGCACCTTTCAGGTGGGGCTGAGGGTCACAACCGGTGGCCTGCTTGAAGCCTTTCGTCTGACGGGAACGGCCAGCGGGACATCTCTGGGAGTCAGTTCATCTGGTATGATTCTCGGGACTTGGCACTATATCGAAGGTGAGATCACGATTTCGGACACCGTAGGTGTCTTCAAGACTTACATCGATAATGCCCAAGTCATAAATCTGACCGCACAAGATACCCGCAACGGATCGCCGACCACCGTTGACACGATCAACTTCGGGATTGGTGAGACCGGCGGTTCATCGAACTATGGTTCATTCAGCTTCGATGACCTGTACGTTACGGATAGCGCCACCAAGCTCGGCGAGCGTAAGATCGAAACAATCTATCCGACCAGCGACGTTGCCCAAGGCTTCGCTCGCTCAGCAGGAACGACCAATTACACTCTGGTCGATGAAGCAACAGTCAACGGCGACACCGATTATGTCCAAGGATCGACCGTAGGCGATGTCGACACCTACGGTCTGGGTAACCTCACCAGCACTCCAACAACGATCGATGCGGTGCAGGTCATGGCCTTTGCTGAAAAGACCGACGCCGGCAGTCGAAGCATTGCTTTGCAGGTGAAGAGTGGGGCCACTACAAGCGATGGCGGTAACTTTGCCCTTGCAGCATCCTATACGAAGCTGGAACGGCTGCTGTTGACGGACCCAAATACAGCCGCCGCTTGGACCCTTAGCGGCGTCAATGCTCTGCAAGGCGGTCCAAAGGTCACCGTCTAATGGCTAACGAATATCGCGTCAGTCAGTTCGCCGCAGAAGTCCTGCACGATGGCGCTCCGGCGGCGCGTGTCAGCCAAGTCTCCGCAGAAGTCCTGCACGATGGCGCTCCGGCGGCGCGTGTCAGCCAGTTCGCCGTACAGGTGATGTACGGCATTCAAGGTTCCGCGCGTGTCAGCCAGTTCGCTGTAGAAGTGTTGCGGACAGTCGATTCCGGACCGAGCCGCCGCCGCCAAGTGATGGTGAGCAGTTTCTGATGCCGAACCGACAACTGACCGCAGTTGCGTTGAAAGCTCCAAACAAGGACAGCACTTAATGCCAGCCACATCCGCCCGGATCAGCTTTGTCCTCAGCCAGTTCCGCCGCGCTATCGCCGAGACGCCCTCGGTCAAGCTCAGCTTCGGCTCGCAGGCCCGGCAGAGCGAGGATCCGATCGAGACGTTCTTCGACGAGGTGGCGGATGCCGATGTCATGGCTACCGAGCGGCAGACCTTGCTGGCAGCGGTTCGGAGGCGGTTTGATGTCACCGTCTCCGGCCTCAGCGAAGTCTCCGACCTGCGCTACGCCGGCAAGCTTCCGGTCGCGCAATACATCGACAGTGACCGCGCGATCGAGCGGCCCATGCTGGTCTGTGACATAACCATCGACCTCGACAAGCAGGCCGCAAAACTCAACATCTGGGGGTAACATGGCAATCCGTAAGCCGATCTTCGTCATGCCGCTGGACCTCGGCACTGTGGTCTGCGGCAACGCTGCATCGGGCAATCCGGTCTTCAATCTGGCCGAGTTCCTGACCCCCGGCCTGACCTGGCGCAGCGATGGAACGACCAACCTGTGGGCGCGCGGGCAATTCGATACCGCGCAAGCGATCAATTTCTGCGCCATGCTGGCCGCCAATGCGCAGGCTTCCACGACCATTCGGCTGCGGCTGGGGGGCAGCCAGGCCGAGGTCGACGGAACCCCGCTGACCCCAACGGTCGACAGCGCGGGCATTGCGACCGCGGCGACCTATACCGCGACCTCAAGCTTCTCCGGCTTCGGTGCGGCGCTGACCAGCAACGGCGCTGGCCTGCGCGACGGGACGATCAACAGCGGCGCGGCTGCGACCTCCCATGCCACCACCGCAATAGCCGGGCAGGCGATATTCATCGACTTCGGCGCGTCCTACGCGGTGGAAACGGTCGAACTGTCCAACAATGTCAGTTTCGGGGCGGCGTTCCTCAATGGCGCGGTGCTGGCCGGATCGAACAACGGCTCGACCTATACCGACATCGCAACGATCGCAGGGGGAAGCGACGGGGTGCTGCTCTCGATCCCGGTCGGCACTTCCTATCGCTACCTGCGCCTGCTCGGCAATGCGAATGGGCTGGGCGTAGGCGAGTTCCGCGCCAAACTGCTGACCGGCTATGACAGCGGCGCGCTGACCTTCATCAACCCGGGGATCACCCGCGAAGACGGGCTCTATCACAGCCACCTCGAGATTCCCGCGACGGCGCGCTCGACTTGGTGGCGGATCGACATCGCCGGGCATACCGGAGACTTCGAAGCGAGTTCGCTGGTTCTGGGCAAGCAGATCGTGCCGAGCCGGTTCTACAACATCGACTATGAGCGCGGGGTGGAGGATCTGGGCGAGATCAGCTTCGGGCGCTGGGCGGTTCCGGATGAGACGCCGGGCGCGATCCTGCGGACTCTGGGCATCACGCTCGCCTGGCAGACCGAAGCCGAGTTCGAAGCGAACTTCCGGCCGATGATGGAGAAGCTCGGCAAGCGCGGGCCGGTCTATTGCTGCTTCGATCCCGATCCGACCACCTACCGGCAGGGCAAGACCTATCTGGGTGTGATGCGCAAGCCGCCGTTCGCGCGTGGGGTGCCCAAGCCGCTGACCGTGACGCAAGAGTTCGACATCCTCTCGCTCTATTGACCTTCGCCGGGGCGCTCCCCTTGTCCGGGCGAGGCGGGGCGGCGGCGTGGGGTCGCCGCCCTTTGCCTCAATTCCCCCGAAAGGGTGGCTGGCAATTACGGGATTATCCCGCAATTCCCCCGAAAGGGGTGACATAAGGCCAGCGTTATATCCCGGCGATGGAATCAGTCGGGTGCAGTCTCAGGCAATTTCTACGCGCAGATCCCAACCCAGCTTCTTGCGCACCATCTTCTTCGCCTCATCACGCCATTTGAAAGCTTCCATCACGGCGAAGCGATCGGCTTGAACATCACCGGTAGGGGACACAACCGTTGCCATTTCAGCTTCGGCGCCATCGCGCAGTTCAAAGGCGCACACAGCAATCATTGCCCCGGCCTGCGTTTCATAGAGCTCGAGCGTGACAGACCGGCCCTCGCGACGATCATTGAACGATGTGTCGCTGATCAGCCGACCCGTAAATTCCACGGTAGGGCCGAAGTGCTGGGGAATGCTTATCCGCTGCCAGTCATCGGCCAGCGCTTCGGCGCGCTTCATTGCCCGGCGCAACTGCTCGGTGGCGACCGCCAGGACGTTCGCGGCTTCCTGCCCGGCTACGTCGCGGGCCTGCATTGCCGTGCCGATGAATTGGTCAAGGCGGTGCTGAAAGCGCTGGGGCTTCATCGCCAGATGGGCATTGTGCTCGGCGATCTTTGCTTCGGCGGTCATGCTGCCATCCTCCATTTCTGTTCCTGCTTCACCTTGAGCCACATACTCGTTCGATTGCGCCGATAGGGGCTATCGATCCGTTTCAGGACAAGTCCCTCGCCCCCCGCCGCCCAGATCTCTTCCGCCGCGCGAACGACGCCGGCATGGCTGCTCACCAATTCCCCCGGAAGGGCCTGCATATAGCGCTCCGGCACCGGCTCACCCGTCGCGCCGCTCACCCAGCCCGGTTCCCTCGAAAGGGTCTCGGTCGCGTCGACCAGGCTGTGCAGCCGCTTCTGGCGCTCGAGCCACAGATCATCGCTGCCCCCGGCCTGCCACTGCGCGAAGCTGAGGCAATCGAAGGCAAAGAACGTGCCGTTGCAGCCGCCCAGATTCCATGCCCGCTCACACCATGCCTTTGTCGCCAGCAAGGTTCCGCCGACCTGAAATTCACCGTCGAGCATGAGCAGTTCCCCGGCCTCCTCTTCCATCGCAAGGCAGCGCGCCGCGATGTGGGCAGCCCCCTCGATCGGAAGGCCGTTGCGGGTCCAGAGCCGGGGCTTGCCGTCGATCCCCCGGAACCAGGCCATGCGCCAGCCGTCCCGCTTTTGCTGCGCGACCCATTGGCCGGGCGGGAGCGCGCCGCGGTATTCGCCGACTAGCTGGACGAGTTCAGTGGGGGTCATGGCTTGCACCCTTCCGGAAACTCGACGAATCCCCGCCGCCGATTGTGCGCCGCGCACGGTTCGCACATCCGATAGGGCCCTTCGCCGTTGACATGGATCATCTTGATCGCAGCGGGGCGATTGCACGGTATGTAAAACATCGATGAGAGCGGGCTGGCCTCTTCGCAACAGCCGGGCTTTGCTTTCAATTCCATCTCATTTCCTTTCCTGCTCTATTCCCCCGGCGGCTGAGCAAGCCCGTCCGGTGACGCCGGGATAAACCGGAGTCGCGCGGCGCGCAAGTCAGTCCGCCGATAGGATCTCGGCTCAATTCCCCCGAAAGGGGGTGCGATCAGGCCGCGATTGCAGCCTCAGCCCGTTCCACGCGCTCGGCCAGGTCTGCCATGCCCTGCAAGAGCCGGGCGTTGCGTTCGGTCACAGCGGCCAGCGCGGCCCGCTCCCGGTTCAGATCGGCGCGCAGCGATTCAAGCATAGCCTCTGCCTGCATGGCCCGTTCCATCTGCGCAGCGGCTTGTGCGGCTGCTACGCCCGCCCCGTCCGCCACGCCGGCATGATTGGCGCGGGCTAGGTCCAGATCGCGCTGCACAGCGGCCGCGCGTTCCCGCTCGACCGCGACGGCGGCCTGCAGTTCGGCTTCGCTGTAGGCGTTGGCCTTGGCGGCAATCATCCCGGCCATGATTGCCATTTGCTTGCCGCGCTGGCGGGCAATCAGGGTAGAGCGCAGCCGCTTGACCCGCTCAGCTTCCATGCGCTCCCGGTAGAATTGCTTGCCGCGCTCAGCATTGGCTTGCTGGTCGGTGCGAAGCTGGATCATAAACCGGGCCGCGCGCGCCGCCTTCCGTTCCGCCCAGGCCCGCCGAACGGCCCACTCATGCGCCGGGGTGCGCTTTGCCTTTTCCACGGTAGGGGCCGGGCTCGATTCCCCTGAAAGGGGTGCCGCAAGCCGGGCTTCGATCGCTGCCACGCGGGCGGCGAGCTCGGCGAAGGGGTCCGGCTGGTCACGGGATTCTTCCGTGACTGCGGCGGCGGGGGTATTTCCGCTATTATCGGAAATGTCATTCGGCTCGATTTCCGGCCCGCTCAGCGCCTCAACCGGCTCCAGCCCTTCCCGCCCTACCGGCATGGGGTCGCTTTCGCCCTCAGCGCCCGCCGTAGGGCAAATTTCGACCGGTTCGGGCAGTTCCTCTCCCCGCATTGCCGCTTCGACCTGGTCGCGGCTCAGGTATTGCGCGCGCCAAGCGTCCTTGCCGCTGTAGCAGCGACCATCGGGCCGGACAGTCAGGAAGCGGCTATCTCCCTGGTCGAAAAGCCATTGCACGATATGGACCGCGCGCCCGGCGATGGTGAGCGCAATCGTGCCGAAGCACGATTCCCCGGCGATGTTGCGCACCTGGTCGGCCGATAGGTGGATCTTGCCGCCCGAATTGACCGCAATCGGATAGACCGCGCCGTCGCCGTCAATCTCGAGCGTGACATCGCAGCGCCGTTCGGCCCGTTCGCGCGGCATAACGATCGAATAAGCGCCATCCTGCCAGCCTTTGACCGGCTCGACATAGACCCGCTCGATTGCCAGCGTTTCCCAGTTCGGGCGCTCTTCCCAGTAACCAGCGGCCCAAGTCCCCCCGCCGATGGTCGCGCCGAGATATTCGCCGCCGTCGCTGATAAGCTGCACCGTCCCGTCCCCCGGTAGGGTGCCGTTGCGCCGCCGCGCCTGCCCGCTGAGATATTCCACCGCCGCGGCGTCATTCGCGTCATGGCTGTAGCGATAGCCCTTGACCGGTTCGGCATTGTCCGCCCGGAGATTGAGCGCGCCGAAAAGCAAGCCATCATCGCCCGGCACGGTGCCCAGTTTGCCGCTTGCCGCATCGGTCCAGACAAGCCCGCCGTTCGCCTTGTCGAGCTTCGCCATGGCAGCAAGCGGGGTGCCGGGGATCAGTTCCGGAAAGAGCGGGGCGTCCGCTTCATCGGTAGGGGTGAGCAAGTCACCCTCGAAAGCCTTCGCCCAATCCGGAAACGTCCCGTCGATCACTTTGGCCTGGATCACAACCGGGCCAAGCGCGAGCCGAAACATGCCCGCGCCGCGCCCGGCCGGGTCGAACTCGATCGCGATGGATTCCGCACCTGGCGCCAGCTTCGCGGCCTTGTCGATCAGCGCAACGGTTTTGCGGGCAAGGATCACATCGGGCAGCAATTCAGCGCCAGCGGGCAGCGGACGCGATGCAATCCCCATGTTGTGCCCATCGGTCGCGGCCATGGTGAAGCGGTCCCGCCCGGCCATGTCGCGGACCTGCAGCGCAATCCCGTTCAAGTAATAGCGCGTCGATTCCGTCGAAATGCACGGCGCGAGCGCGGCCAGATCGGCAAGGAACCGGTCGGCTGGCATGGTAAACGCGGATAGGGGGGCGGCCTCAGCAAGTTCGCCGGTAGGCATGGGGAAGTCATCAACCGGCATGGCCGGCGCGTTGAACCGGGTCCGCCCGGCCTTGAGCGTGGCGCGGCCCTGGTCATTGTGGGCGATGTCAACCTGGCCGGATCCAGCCTTCCGAACCTTCGCGAGCTGCGCGGCCAGCGTGGCGGCATCGATGCAAACCGCGCCGGGGCTGGTCACAGTGGCGGCAACGGTGATGGTTGCCCAGTTGTCCAGATCGCAGCCGGTCAAGGCGACATAGCCCGCCGGGCTGGCCTCAATCCGGACCATGGACAGGATTGGAATCGTATTGCGCCGCTCAATCAGGCGCTTGGCCAGAAATGCGGCGGCGGCCTCAAGGGCGACGGTCTCAGCGGTGAAGGCGGCGCACGACGGTTGCGCGGCGGCCTGGTCGATGGTCTCAATCTGCATGGTTCAATTTCCTTTCACGCTCTGGCTCATCAGCGACGGCTTGAGCAATGCCGCCGGACGCGCCCCGCCCGTTTCCTAAGCGGGGAAAGGGGGCGCGTTTCGCCTGGTAGGGGTTAGGGCAAGGCGGCCTCAATCTGGCGCTTGACCGCCTGGACCGTCCGGCCGTGAAACTGCGCGTTGCGTTCCGGGCCGATTCCGCCGTGGAAACCGACCGATGCAAGGCCGGTAAGCCATGCAACCGGGCGGCGACTGAGGCGCTGGCGCGGGGTTTCGCCGGGCTGGTCGAATAGGTGCCAAGTTCCAGACTCGGCGCGGTGCCATTGGAGCGGGCCGACCATGTCAATCGCTCCCCTCAATTCCGAAAAATGCCCGCGCGTCCTGCAAGGCCGCTTTGCGCGTTTTGAACCCTTCACGTATATCGGTAACAGCGCCGCCGACCTGGCCGTAAGAATACCAGCGCCAGCCCGCGGCTTGCTTGTCGATGAAAAACCGGCCCATGCCTCAGCCCTCCCATTCGACCGGTCGCGCGGTAGGGCTCGGCTCGCCTTCATCATCATCAAACCACCATTGCCCGCCAATCGGCAAATTGAGCGTTTCGCGTTCGGCCTGGGTAAAGCCGTCGCTTGTGGCAAGGCAGCCCCATCCGTTCGCATTGCTCCAATAGAGCAATTCAGCGCTATGGGTGCCGGTGATTATGCGCCAGACTCCGGCGCGCGCGGTAGGGGTGGCAAGCGCCAAGGCTTCGCCCGCAGCGTCGACCAGCGCCCCGCGCGAAAGGTTGGCCGCCGCACCCGCGCCGCAATCGTCCGCTTCATTGGTAGGGGTGCCGTCGATTTGGGCAAGAATCGCTTCAGCATAGCCGCGATTGACCAACAAGGGCGCGGACGCGGTCGCCATTTCACCATCGCCGATTGCGCGCGCCAGCTTCACGAACTCGCGCAGCGCGTCGAGCATCGCGGGGGCGAAATTGCATAGCGTGGCGGCAAGCTCGAGCGTCTCGGCATCGCCGGGCCCGCCCTCAATCAGATGATCGGCGATAATCGCGCGGCCAGCTTCCCCAGCCTGTTCAAAATTCGGCATAGTCAATTCCTTTCGTTGCCCTCAGATCCCGCGCGCCCGGGCAATGCAGCGCGGTCTAGGCCCCTTGGCCTACCCTGCCCGCCTGGTTGCCCTGATAGGGGGAGGCGAGCGGGATAGGCCCCCGGCGCGATGGCCGGGGGCGGGGTGTTAGGTGTGCGGCTTGCGCAGTGTCAGCGCCACGGTGTTAACCTGGGTTCCGGCATGGGCGAAGCTACCCGGGGGCAGATCGTGCCACGGTTCGCAGCCGTAGCAGCTTGTCGCGGTCTCAATCAGCCGGTGCAAGGCCCGGTGCCGTGAATCCTCGCCATATTCCGCCCGCGCTGACATGATGGCGACCAACCGGCCGCCCGGCTTCACGAATTGCCAAGCGTGGCGGACATGGTCGCAGTCTCGGCCGCGATCGAAGGGCGGATTCATCAAGACAACGTCAAAAGTGCCGAATTGCGCCGGGGTTGCCTGCAGGAAGTCCCCTTTGCGCGTCCGGAAGCCGTGAACGTGCGCCAGTTCATGCGCAAGACCCGGCTGGATCTCGACGCACTCGACAACCCCGCCAAGCGCCCGCGCCGCCTTGGCAAGTTCCCCGGTGCCCGCGCTCGGCTCGAGCACGGTTTGCCCGTTTCCGATGCTGGCCATCGCGGCAACCTTTCTGGCCAGTTCGGCCGAAGTGTTGAACGCGCCGTAATTCTTCGCCGGGGTGACATGATAGCCGGGCGCGGTCTCGGCTTCGGTCGCGTTGAACCCGTCGCCGATGGCTTCGCCGTAGTATTCCGCCAAAAGCTTGTTGACCTCTTGCAAAAGGTCGTCCCGCTCAAACCAGATATGCAAGTTGCCGTTCTTGAAGGCGCGGACCCGGAAATAAGGCCCGGTGACAACCTGGGGCAGATTGTGCGGCGCAAGGTTCGCCAGTTCTTCGGCCATGAGAAGCGGCGGGCTCTCGTCGTCCTTGGTAAGCTTGGCCAATGCGGCGCGTGTCGGGTAGGGCTTGCCGTCGAGCTCATAAAGCAGCCTCTCGACATCCTCGAAAGTGTCGCGCCGGTCGTGACTGTGCCGCCAATGGCAGGACCGGGAAAAGGTCGTATCTAGGGCATTGTCGATAATCAGCCGGGCGCCAATCTTAAACCCATCATGCGACCGAAACCGCCGATCGAGCCGCGAAAAGGTATTCGCGATTCCACGCAAGAACAGCTCGCGCCGGTTGCCCCATAGGTGCGAAAAGGTCGCTTTGCAGTTCTCAGCCGTGAAGGGTGCCGGACTTTTCAGGCTCTCGCGCCATTCTTCCTTAGCTTGGCGGTCCATCAGTTCGCCCCCGCCGACCAGTTCTAGCAGGGCCTGCCATGCCGACCGGTCAAGCTCGGTTGTCAGCGACCGCAAAAAGGCTTCCCGCGCCGGGGTCTTAACCTCTTTCCAGCCATCTTCGCGCCGGGTCTCGAATTGATCCGGGGCGCGCAAGAAATCTTGCGCTAGGGTCGATTCATCATAGCGGCTATTGCTAAGCGGAATCCGGAGAAAGGCCCGGCCGATGCAGGCCATCGCCGCCGCCTTGGTCTCAGCGTGGAAATCATCATAAGCGGCCAGCCAATGGGCAATCGCCCGGTCTCGGCCCTCGCAAATATCATCGATGTTTGCGAGCGTGGCGACCTGCTGGCCGGGCGCGTCGATCGTCGTTTGCGCGTTCATTGGCCGGCCCCCCCTTCAACGTAAGGCATCGGCGGGCGATCGAGTGAAAACCGCCCAACTTCATTGCCGTTAATGTCGCGCAATCCCGCGCCATGGCTTCCGCGTTCAATCATGCTTGCGGCATGGCGAAGGATTCGGGCGACTTCGGCCGATTGGTTCCCATCGGCAAAAGCGGCGTTCTCGGTTTCCAGTTCAAGCTTAAGCATCGCTCAACACTCCCCGCCATTGGCCGCGACAAAGGCGCGGGCGTTGTCCTGCACCTTGAACGCGAACCCGCCCGGCGTTCCCGCCCAGGCGCGGGAATACCAGCCGCCCAACGCCTTCGCGGCGATCAAAAGCCGGTCATATTCGGCGCGCTCGACTCGCTCGCCGATGCTCGCAATCCACATCGCGAAGCCCTTTTTGCTGTGAGTATGAGCCGAGAGGGTAAACCGGCCGCCGCCTTCGCTGGTAGGGGCTGGGGCTTCGGTTTCCACGATAGGGGCGCCATCGTCGAGCTTGCCGGTCATGCTGGCCCAGACGCGGGCATCTTCGGAAAATTCAAGCCCGGCCGTGCCCAGATAGGAAACCGGCGTTTTTTTGACACACCAGCCGGAGCAATCGCGCCAGCCGCGCTTAAGATAGAATCCGGCGCCCATGCTGTATTTTTCGCGATGCTCGGCATCGGCCGGCGCTTCGGCAAGATCCGCCGTTTCGGTGAAGGTCGCGGCCGCCTTGCGCATTTCCGCGAAGAGGTCGCGGTTATGCTTGCTCCAACCGATAACGACCGACCGCAAAACCCGGTGATTGTGATAATCGCTCATCGAGTCGCTTGCGTCTTCGTGCAGCTCGGCGACAATCGCGGAAACTGCCCACGGCGGCGCGACCTGCTGCAAATCTGCCTTGGCCTTTTCGACCGCGACCGCGTGAGCTTCGCGCTCGGCTGCGAACGCGCGCCGGTTCTCGTCGCGCTTGGCCTTGGCGCGCTCCCACAGTTCCGCGGCTTCGGTTTCGCCGATAGGGGGAACGTGACGGGCCCGGGCGATCATCGGCGCGGCGATGTTTTCCGAAATTTCCGAAACGTGCCCGGATTCGCTGGCAATCGTGAGGGTGAAGCGGTCGCGCGCCATGGGCGAAGGGCCGCCAAAGAGCGTAAAAGTGCTTCCGGAGCTCAGCGCGACCGCGACAACATAGGCCAGGCCGCCGCCGGGCGTATCGCAGGCGGTGCCGATAGCGGGCGCGTTTTCAGTGCCGGGCTCGATCGTGGTAAAAGCGTTCATCGGTCTATTTCCTTTCATGGCCAGAAATTCCCCGCGCGGCTGGCCAGGCGCGCGCGGGCGTATGCGGTAGGGTCTAAGCGGGGGTAGGGGTGCCCATGGCGCCCAGTTCATGAATCGGCGGCCCGGCAAGCGGGTGCATCTGCTGGCGCCGCGCAACATGCGCCTTGGCCAGCCTCTCGGCCGTTGCGCGGCTGAGCCCGTCAATCCCGTGGATATAGAACGGCCGGCCGCGATAGATCAGCCGATAGAAATAGCCCGTGCTATCGCTGGCAAGCTCATACGAATAAGCGCCCATCACCGCCCCCTATGCCTGCAGCGCGGTCAAGTCCGCCGGAAACGCGAAGGCCAGGAAGAGACGCGCCGCCTTTGCAGCGCGATCGGCGCGGCGCGATCGGGCCCGGGCCTTGGCATTGCTCGAGCGCGAAGCGTCGCGGGGAAGCGGGATAGGGTTAAGCATGGTCTTTCCTTTCGTGCCCCAGGTTGCGGCGCGCGGGATAGGGCGGGCCCGCGCGTTTCGGCTTTCGCCTCTCTTGCCCCCCATTAAACAGGGATAGGGGGCGAGAGAGGCGGCGCCAGGGAAGGCGCGCGCCGGTTCAACGGTAGGGGCTCAGCCGTTGCACCCGGTAATCAGGCAAAAGGTTTTATGCCGGGCGTTCAAGGCGCGTTCCAGACCGGCGGGATAGTTGGCATTGCGTTCAACGTCGCGCGATCGGGCGTTGTATCTGGCGCAATCGTTCGCAGTGAAAACATGGCCATTGTATGCCTTATATCCGGGCTCAATATCGCTTGCCTTGCCCATTGCTCAATTCCTTTCGTGCCCTCTAGAGACCTATCCGCGCGGGCAATGCGGATAGGGTTAGGCCAGCGCCTAGATCTTCCCCGCACTGGCGCGCGGGATAGGTCTAGGCGGCGCCGGAACGGGCCCGGCGCGCGCCACAGGTAGGGGTTAGCTGGCCATTACCGCTGCAATCGCGCTTCGCGGCCGCCCCTGATATTCGCGCAAGTCACAATCGCGCGCCACATTCCAGCCCTCGATCCTTTCCAGCCATCGCCCGGCGGAATCGATTCGCAGGGTAACAACGCGGCCGCCATCCGGAACGAGCTGGCCAGCGGCCGCAATCCCTGCGAAGCGCTTGGAAAATTCCCCATGCGATTCTTGCCAGCCATCGCCGATAAGGGCCGCCGCGACTGCCTGCGATATGTGCGGCGCGTTCATGGCCGCGCGCCCCTCTCGATTGCGTCAAGATAATAGGCCCGGTTAGCCTGATAGCCTTCGCGCATGGCCGCGCCCATGGGCCCGATTGCCTTTGGCTCAGGATAGCCATTTGCGAAGAGCCTTTCGCCTTGGCGCCAATGCTGGCCAGCTTCAAAGCGATTAGCGGCCATGGTTCCGGCGTTGTATGGATTTGCCGCGCCAAGGCGCGCGTTGCGGCCCTCTTGCTCGAAACGCGCGGCGGTAATGTTGAAGTTATCCATACGGCCGGCGCCGATATTGTGCGGATTGTCGCGAAGGCGCGCGGCCCTCTCTTGCATTGTCAATTCCATAGCTCAAACTTCCCAAATCGAGGATCCGCGCGGCGCGCGTTCAATGCCTGCCCATTTGCGGAAAGCGGCCATCGCTTCGCGCTTATTGCGGCCGTAAAAATCGCCGGCATAAATCCAGCCGGGCGCGTGAATCATGAAGTGACGCATTATGCAATCCCCCACGAATCGCGCGCATAGCGCGGTAAATCTGCCAGCAATTCGGATTTTGTCCCATAGATAGGACCGACAACGCTAGGCGCGGCCGGATTCGAATCCGTTGCGATAAAGCGCCAATCGCGGCCGCATTTACTAATCCCTATGGGCGCAAATCGCGTTGCGGAATAATTAGGCCAATTTGCCATTGCCTTTGCCTTTCGTGCCCATATTGCCAGCTCGAGCTAGGGCAATGCTCGAGCGGTAAGGCTTGCGCCTATCGCTTCGCCCTATCCAAAGGCGAAGGGATAGGCGGCGCGGCCGGAGCCGCGCGCGCCGGTTAGATATGGGCGAGCACGATGGAATCTAGCGATTTGACGTTATGCCACTTGCCCCCGGCATAGGCATACGTTCCGGCCGGCAATCCCTTATTGCTGATTTGCCAGACCAGGCCATTGCCCCCCTTATTCAGAAAGCCATGCGCGCTATGGGAATCTGGGAACCGGCGGACAATCAAGCGATTGCCGCGCGCCAAGGTTCGGCCGTTCGTTTCGCGTTCAATGAAAACAGACATATTACTTACCCTTTCCGATTCATGGCCAAGGGCAATTCTCGGCCATAGTTGACAATCGGGCGCCAGTCTTCCCGGCCGCGCCAGTGACGAACAAGCGCGCATTGCTTGCGCCAGATATAGTCGCGCAAGGATTCGCTGGCGCCTGCCCTGTCATGGATCCCGAGCCTATGGCCGGCCGCTTCAATGTCGCGGATATAGGGCGAATCGCTAAGCTCAATCCGATTGCGGAATTGCCGGAATTGCGCCTTGCAAGCGGCGCGCGCGTCATAATTGAACATTACGAATCCTTTCCGATAGTGCGGATTGTCCAGCGAATTTCCTGTCCTTTGAGCCTCTCGAGTTGGCGCCGGATATTGCGGCGCCCTTCCATGGCGCGGCGGTAGTCACTGGCCAAACTGGCAAGGGCGAAGGCAAGGGCGATGGTTGCGAAGATTGCGGATAGCGCGGCCATGATCAGGCGCCCTTCACAGCGCGGAACGTGGCATACATGCCAGCCCCTTGACCTTGCCAGCGGTAAATCTTCCCGCCGATTGTCGCGCGCCCATAGCGTTGACGTTCGCCCCATTGGTTGCCGCGCTTCGCCACAGTATAGACAACGGCATGGCCAAGGGCATCGCCCGGCCAGCATGTCACAGCAAGGCGCGCGCCTATGCCGTCCGGCTTTCCGTTTTCCAGATAGGCGCAAAAGCTATCGGGCAAATCGCGCAAGAGCTCGAATTGCTCGACTCGGCCGCGCATTGCGTTGTCAACCTGCTGCAGCCGCTTAGGCTTGCGCTTGCTCTGCTCTGCTGTGATGAAATTCGCGCGCGGCCCGTTCTCAGCCATGGCCGCTTTTGACCATTGCCGATCGGCATCGCAAAGGGCGCGTTCGCGGCGATATTGTGCGGGGGTGTAAGTCATGTTGCTTTCCTTTCGCTGGCCTAGTCAAGAGAGGCGCGGCCATTGCCTCTGCAGCGCCATATATAGGCGCGGCGCGTAAACGCAAAGTAAGAAATGGCAGATACGCGCGATAAAATCGCGGGTCCTACCCGCCAGGCGGGCCGCGGTAAAGCGCTGAGAAACAGATCGGAAGAGCGTCGTGTAGGGA
>ERZ650310.156-NODE-156-length-19795-cov-5.560081_pt1 | contig 19795 bp, 11 predicted proteins | sample MGYA00376246_ERZ650310 | MGnify/ENA primary metagenome ERZ650310 (study PRJEB26733, sample SAMN07839286) | wastewater metagenome | biome: small river; feature: stream; material: water | place: USA: North Carolina | collected 2016-03-01 ...
AGCCGCGTCTACAATAGTACACTACGGGCCGATCAACAGCAATGAGACTTATACCCAAGCGAATGGCCGGATTGAGCGCATTGGTAAAACCAAGTCGTCGCTTGTTGTCCACGTCGCTGCAACCGAACTAGAAACCCGTATGTATGACCGCCTCCATAACAAGCAGAAACTACAAGGCGTTCTATTAGATATCATTCAGAAGGGCACACTATGACAATCACCATTGACACTGTGGTCGGCAAGTACATGCAGCTGCGCCACAAGAAAGATGAGATCACTCGCGAGGCGAAGGCCAAGACCGACGCTATTAACGAGCAGATGGGTAAGCTTGAGGGCTACCTACTTCAGCGGATGCAGGACGAAGGCGTCACGTCGTACAAGACGCCGCATGGTACTGCGTTTTCTACCACCACGGATTACGCCAACGTCGCAGATTGGGAGGCTACACTAGAGTACATCAAGCAGAACGAACTTTACGATATGCTTGAGAAGCGCGTCAACAAGACTGCTGTGCGCGCTATCATTGACAGCACCGGTACGCCGCCGCCCGGCGTGAACTACGGCACACGCATTGACGTGAACGTCCGTAAGCCTGTGAATACGAAGGAGAAGTAATGTCTATTCAAGAAGACGAACACATCAGCGCAAGCGTGGCCGTGTCACCAACGACGCGCGTTTCACTTGCAGATATCGAAGCAAGCATTCTCTACGAATGCACGCAGCGCGGTACGGCTTTGATGGGTGTCATGTATGATACGCCGGAAGAGACAACGGCCCGCGAGCGACTTCGCATTATCACGCTGCATGTTATCGTGATGAAGAATGGCTTCACCGTTATCGGCAAGTCTGCGCCTGCGGACGCAGAGAATTTTAACGCCGAAGTGGGTAAGAAGTTTGCCCGCGAAGATGCTATCCGCCAACTGTGGCCCCTCATGGGCTACGCTCTCCGTGACCAACTTATGAAAGATAACGCACAATGAGTTCTCTTATTCCTACGAACATCGCTCTCCCCGCCCACCTTCAAGGGCGTATGAACACGCCGTCGCTGCTTAACGCTGCTGTTGCTGGTGGCATTGGCGGTGGCGCGGCTTACCCCCGTCTGTCTATCAAAGGCGCACGCTTCCGTGTCGTTGAAGGCGGCACGTCTGTTGTGCTGAACACCATCGCGCTCGAAGCGGTTATCATCGGTGCGAACCCTAGGCTTTCGAAGACTTGGTATGGCAAGCAGTGGGACCCGGATAGCGAACCGGAAGCGCCGGACTGTCAGTCGGCCAGTGGTATCGCACCTGATGCTGATGTGACTGATCCGCAAAGTGCTGACTGCATGATGTGTCCGCACAACCAGTGGGGTAGCAAGATCACTCCGACCGGCCAGAAGACCAAGGCTTGCGCTGACCATAAGCGACTGGCTGTTGTTGCTGCTGACGATCCCGGCGGCAAGGTGTATCTGCTGAACGTCACTCCGGCTGCGCTCAAGAACCTCGGGCAATACCAGAAGGAACTGTCGGCACGCGGTATCCCTGTGGAAGTTATTCGCACAGTGATTTCGTTCGATACGGACGCCAGCTTTCCCAAGCTTACGTTCGGCTTTAAGTCCTTCCTCACTCCGGAAGAACTTGCGATCATCGACACACGCCTTGGTTCAGATGAAGTCAAGGAAGTGACCGGCGAGAACACGGTAGAAGCCCAACCGCAAGTTGCGCATACTCCGAAGCCGCTGCTTGTTGCGCCGCAACCCAAGCCAGAACCGAAGGTGGAAATCCTTGATTACCCTGCCCCTGCTAAGGGTACGGGCGGCGGCTTTGGCGGCGGTACGGTTGTGGAAACCACGGCAACGGAAGTCAAGCCCGCTACCAAACCTGCAACGTCGGGTTTCCAAGCGGCTACTGCTGAACCGCTCCCCGCCAAGGAAGTCACAAGCGATGCGCTGACTGACGAAATCAAGGCACTCTTGGAAGGGCTCGACAGCGATGACTAAGAAACCTGCACCACAACCCATCGACTTTGCAAAGGTTGACTCACTGCGTAAGCATATGCTGCTGACAGTAGGTGATATGGCTGAAGTACTTAAGTTGTCACGACAGTCATACTATACATACCTGCGCAGTTCTACGTCACCACGGGGTGTTAAGCTCTCTGTGGTGAAGGGGCAAGTCAAGAAGCTACTGGACGTGATGGCAAAGGGATGGCCCTCCCCTGATATCATCGCGTCGTCGCAGACAGAACGCAAAGCCAAGTTGCTTGAACTTCTGGAACAACCGGCATAAAGTGGGGGGCTTCGGCCCCCCTAACTTTCTAAGGGCACACCATGAAAACCGCAGACTTCCTGCGGCTGGTTCTTCCAGCTGATGGGTTTTATTTCGGCGTCGTCGTAACAAAGGACGGGGTAAAGAGCAAATCGTTTAGCGAGATAGACGAACTTGCAGAGTTCAATAGCGCAGTCTCAAACCACGGATACGATGCGTACTACGCAGTATCTTCATTCAAAGAAAAGACGCGCCGCAAACAGGACAACGTGGCTAACACCAAGCTGTTTGCTTTTGATATCGACGTAGGCAAAGCCTCGGGTGACGGGTATCCGGATAGGAAAAGTGCCCTACTTGCGTTGCAAAGTTTCCTAGAGACCACGCAGCTTCCGTTCCCTATGCTGGTCTCTTCGGGCATGGGGTTCCATTGCTATTGGGTACTGACCCGCCCGCTTGAGTACGTGCAGTGGTTGCCGCTCGCTGTGGGCCTCAAGCAACTGGCTATTGCGCAAGGCTTGCGGATTGACCCTACTGTGACGGCCGACAGCGCACGCATCCTGCGGGCTCCCGGTACGTTGCACACTAAGTCTGGCAACATGGTGAAGTTGCTTAAAGAAGCCGCGCCCGTCGACCCCGAAATCTTTAGTCGCATTGCGCCAATTATCCCTGCCAAGAAGTACAACTTGCTGGACAGCCTCAAGCCTACGCAGAACTTTCCGCCCGCAGTGGCCGGTATCGTAGCGACTAAGTGCCAGCAAGTTAATTGGGCGGTGAACCACCAGCCCGAAGTGGCGGAGCCGCTGTGGTATGCCCTGATGGGTATCGCCGCGTTCACTGAGAACCCTAACATTACAGCAATGGCGTGGTCAGACCAGCACCCGCAGTACTCCAAGATCAACACGATCCAGAAAGTCACGCAGTGGAAGGATCAGGTTGGTGGTCCTACTACGTGCGCCAAGCTGGAAAGCTTGCGCCCCGGCGGCTGCAAAGGCTGCCTGTTCTCTGGCCGCGTGAACACACCCGCCCGGCTTGGTGCGCAGTTTCAATCCGTTGCCGCGCCAGCTAACGCCCCCGACCCTGTGACCGCACAAATCCCCGTGCCCGCGCCGTTTAAGCGCACAGCTTCCGGCATGAAGCTCACTGTTGAAGATACTGATATTGATATCTGCTCGTTCGATATCTATCCTGTGTCGTACGGTTACGATGAAGGCTTGGGCTATGAGGTAGTACGGTTCCATTGGGAGCGGCTGCACACCGGCTGGGTTCCGCTCGTACTGCGACAGGCATACTTGACCGATGGTCATAGAGAATTTGCCAGTACTATCGCAGACCAAGGTATTGTGCTATCCAGCAAACGACAGACGGAGTTGTTTCAGCTTATGTTGCGCACGTACATGGACTCACTACGTCAGGCAAAAGCTCTGACCAACTTGTATTCCACGATGGGGTGGAAGGACCAACATAAACAGTTTGTAATTGGCGAGAGTATTATCCGCCGCGACACCAGTGGGCAGGTTGTCGAAGAACGCTCTGCGCTTGGGCGGTCAGCCGGTAAGCACGCCCCCGACCTATACGACGTTAGCGGGTCGCTTGCTGCATGGCAGGTAGGCACCGCAGTGCTGGAAAAAGCAGACATGCCTTGGCATATGTTTGCGCTAGGCGTTGGGTTCAGTGCGCCGCTGTTTGATTTCGGTGGACTTAAGGGCGTGACGGTTTCGCTGTACGGCCCGACCGGCGGCGGCAAGACGCTTATCCAGTACTGGATACAGTCTATCTACGGCAACCCTGACCGGCTGCACTTCGCTGCTAAGTTCACGCAGAACACTTTGTTCGCCCGGCTTGGTATGTACAACAACCTGCCTATGACCATTGACGAAGCGACCATGTTCCAAGACAAGGAAGTGGGTGACTTTCTTTATTGGGTCAGCCAAGGGCGCGATAAGGCACGACTGGATCGCTCCGCACAAGAGCGCGACCAGAAGACGTGGGCTACGCCGGTTATCCTGTCTACCAACAAATCGCTTGCGTCGAAACTCATTTCCAATGGTATGGATAGCGACGCACAGATCGCGCGCTTGCTTGAAATAAACGTACCGCAACACAAGCTGTTCGGCAAATCTAGTGAAGCTGGACAACATATTTACCAGCACCTCATGTCTAACTACGGCCATGCTGGGCGGGTGTATCTGCGCTACCTTGTTGACCTTGGGCCTGACGGCATTCGCGCTGCTATCGAAGCGCACCGCCATGTGTTCCAGCAACAGTACGGCTTGCAGTTCTCAGGTGAAGAACGCTATTGGGAGCAAGTGATTGTGCTTGCTGACCTTGGGGCTAAGATCGCCAAGGACTTGAACCTTATCAACTACGACTACACCAAGGGCACGCAATGGGTTATCTCGCAACTTACACAGTCGCGCCGTACCATTGTCGACAGCCGCCAAGACTGCTTCGATATTCTTGCACAGTATGCCAACGAGTTTGCAGATAGCACGGTGTACGTGATGCAGACCGGCGGCGCTACGCCTCAAGCCGATATGATGCGGCTACCTAGAGGTTCTGTGCATGTCCGCATCGAAACTTGGCGTAAAGATATGCAGTCAGAGTTCACTAAGGGGCGGATGCTTGTGGACCGCACGCACTTCCGCAGGTGGCTATCTGTTCACGGGGTGGACCCGAAGTCTCTTACGACAGAGATAACCCGCGAGGGTGCAGATTGGGTAGTGCCTCACAACAAGGCGTCGCTTGGTAAGCATACGTCTATCAAGGTGCCGCAGATGTACGTCGAAGGCTTCAACCTTGAACACCCGCGCTTGAATGGTGTACTTAGCGACGCCAACGAAACAGTGAGCGACCCCAACTTCAACCCACTGCGCGTGGTGAAATAATTATTCAGGCTCGATACCGTAGGCGGCAGCTAGTTCGTCTACGGTCGGGCGGATATTCTCACTTGTCGTGCGGCGGTAGCGGTTGTATGTGGTACGCGACGCTTCGTCCGACGCCCGCTTGGCTGACTTCTTGAAGTCACGGATTTCAAACTCAGTGCCTTCGTTAGCAGCGTTCCAATCTGCCACGGCTTGAGCAACTTCGTTCATACGCTCTTGGTCCCCAGCGCGAGCGGCGCGGGCATAAGCTACGACGTAGCGCTTCTTGATAGACTTGGCGTAGTTATCCGTCTCGCGCGACAGCCGCACGATATCATTCATTTCGGTAGCCGAAGTCGGGTAGAAGCCGAGCAGTCGTGCGATCAGTACGTTGGCTTCCAGTTCGTCGGTGATAAGCTGGCCGCGTGTGTTGGTTACAGAACCGTCCGACAGGAACACAGCGCCTTCAACAAGCGAGCGCACGCCGGTAACCGGTATGGTGCGCAGCACGTCGATTAAAGTCTCGCGACCTTCCTGCGGGCCGATCTTTTGCAAGAGCACGTAATCCGCGAGGTTAAACGCGAAGTCTGAAACGCCGCTCATTGCACCGTACACCGGGCCAGCTGCGTCTTTAAGTTCGCGCGGCACGTCAGCACCGGCTTTGAACACACCGGTCAGAGGGATGATATCGCCCATACCCGTACGCGTGGACACCGTAGCGCCAAGCAGGCCATCAAGTACGCCGTGCATAAGGAACTTGCTAGAGCCGGGGATGAACGTGTCGGCGGCCTTCCGCATTTCCAATTCGATGTTGGCGTTGGCCATACCCAGTTTCTGGCGGATCGTGTCGATCAAGTCCATAATGTCTTCAGCGAACGGGAAGCCCTTGAGTCCCGACATAAGCAGGAACACACCAAGCATCATCGCCTGTTCCTTAGCAGGCAGATGGCGCAGCAGCTGCAATGTGGTCACCACATACTGCTTATAGACAAACAGATACTGCCCAATGCCTTCGCGGAACGCAGCCGGGCGGTTGTACATGGCGTATTCGCCAAGCGTGTAGTTGAGCGTTTGCAGTGCGTGTTTGTAAGCAAATTCAACTTCGCCCGACTCTGTATCAAGATACGCCGCAGGGTTAGCGCCGCCTGCAACCGCGCGGTTTTTGTACAGTCTATATGCAGCGAGGCCAGCCGTAACCCGCGCGTAGGTCTCAGCTTTGTTAAACATCCACATATACGCTTGGATAGCTTTCTGCGCACCGACGTGGCGAAGCTTGCCTTTCTGCGATCCGATTAGCGCGTTGGTTTGCGCCGGGGTGAAGTGGCCGTCAGCCGTGAATTTGAGCATGAAGATGGCTTCGTCTTCAGTCAAGCCGAACTTAGCCCACGCCTTATTGGTCAACATGTCTTGGATGTTGCTGCGTTCATCAAGCAGGCTGATAGCTTTGCCTGCTACGCCAGCCGCCCGGTTCACTTCAAAAGTTGTCTGCACCATACCAAAGCCGCCGCCGCGACCAGTATCGCGATTGAAGCCCGACAGGTACGGCATGACGTTTGTCACGATGGACGAGAGGTTGAGGATAGCCGAGGCAGGCGAACCGCCAAGCTGCATAACAACGGTAGCCATCTTCAGCGGCGCTGCGTTCGACGTGACCAGATCGTCCAGTGACGTGACGATATCCGGCTGCTTGCGGTACAGGTCCAGCAGCTTGTTGCCGTGGTCGCGGTACCGCTCACCTTCACCGAGGAATTCAATGGTCTGCGTGCCACGACGCGTGCGAACCGTGAACTTGCCTTCGTCGCCGTTGGCCTTCGGTCCCATGTGTCGGTACATATAGGCGAATTTGATAAGCTCTTGCTCTGCGGTTTCACGCTGCGCGTCGTTAGTCGCGAGATCAAATTGGGCTTGGTATTTCTTGAGCAGCGTTTCCGAACCGAACCAGTTCTCACTTGTGGTCATGATGCCGTCGAGCAGATCACGATACCGAGTGCGCGCAGAGACGCGAGCCGCAGTTTCAAGATACTCATCAACGCTACGCAGTACGTCCTTATCCCAACCGGGAGTGGCCGAACGCTGCAAGCTTGCGCGCACGCGAGAGTTGACGTTCTCAAGCGCCGTAACGATACGCTCGCGCTCAACCGGGTTCAGCTTAATGCCAACCGTATCGAGGACGCGAACCACGTCGTTGAAGTCAACACGTTCGATAAGCCCGGCTGTGCCCTTGGCTTCGTCGAAGACAGCCTTAAGCGTGACCTTTAGCTCTACGCCTTTTTCATCCTTAAGGTCCCAAGTCTTGCCGCCGAGAAGCGTATCAAGTTCTTTTGCGATTTCCTTCGCGCCGAACGCGCCGTTGGTAGCACCTTCAAGCATGTCGGTCTGGAAGTAGGGCAGCATGTCCTGCACTTCGCGCATAAGCTTGACGTTCTTACCGTTCTCGTCCTTGGCCATCATGCGAACTTGGTACTTGCCGCGCCGTTTCAGGGGCACATAGCCGCCAGCAATTGTACGCTTGGCAGTAAGTTCTGCTTCCTTGACCGACTTGAATTTCAGCACAGTCGCGTTGAACGCAGCGTTCAAATCAATCTGCTGCTTGGTTGTGATGCCGATGCTGTTCACGTCCTCCATACCTGCGATGATATCTTTCATGATCGCGTCGAAGTCAGATCGCGCGCGGAAGCTATTCACAAAGGCGTTGGCTTTCTTTTCTGCATCAGTCGCAGCGTCGAGCGGTGCGCCCTTCTTCCAGTCTTTGATTTTCGCAGGGGTGTGCAGTGTGCGCAGTACGCTAGCAAGCCACGCGTCAGCTGCGGCGCGCGCTTCGCGGCTTTCTTTGATCGTGTTTCCAGAAGCCTTGCTTTTTTCCATGGCCAGTCGCGTATACGCAACACGCACTTGGTCGAACCACTTGCGTTGCGCAGCGGTTACTTTGTATTTTGCAAGCGCTTTGTCGAAGCGTTCTTTGGTCAGGACACCATAGGAGTCGATAAGACTTTCCAGCTTATCTATAGCGCTTTCGCTGATCGCTTCGAAGTTCTCCCGATAGATGCGGTACTCAGTGCTATCTGCACCGACCTTGCGCTTGTACGCCGGAGCGTCAATACCGTTAGCAAATTGCCATGCGAGGTTTTCGAACTCTTCGGCTTTGACCAGACCCTTGCTCTCAGCGACAAGTCGTGCCACCGGATCGACACTGATTTCGCCGGAAGGCATTTGCACCAGCAGCGGCGGGAGCGCAGCGAGAACCTTGTCTGTACTTGTAGGCAGGCGATTGAGTGACGCGAAGGCAAGCAGTTCACTAGCGATAGCGCGTTCAGCTTCCGTGGCACCTTGTTCACCGCGCTTGGTTTTCATAACGCTAGGCGTACGCGCGGTTTCCGTCATGAGTTGGTACTTAGACAGCATGTTCCTAGAAGCATCGCCAATGTTGCGGAACACGTCAAGCAGCAACGAGAAACCATACGAGCGCGTGGCCACATTATCCGTTGTCTGGACATACTCAAGGAACTCAGCCACCTTGCGGGTAAACTTATCACCGAGGCGACGTGCGTCACTCACCAAGCCGGGCAGTCCGTTCTGCGGGATAGTCATGTCCGCAATACCCGTGGCCGCACCAGCCGCATCGCCAAGCGGAACCGCATCAGCAGGAAGTACGGCAGCGCTTGCGCGCGTGGCCGCTTTCGACACAGCGTTCATGATATCTTGGAACGTCGTACCCCTCGGCGCTTCGCCTGTACGAATGAAGTGGCGCGCGCGAGACAGAAGGATCGTTGCTGCGCTATCGTCAAATGATCTACCGAAGATACTACGCAGTGCGTCGTTGAGCGTGTTCCAGATTTTGCGGAACGTGTTGTAGTTAAGCTTCGCGGCCATATCCGCAAGCGCTTCTTCGACGGAGATAAACGGCGCGCTACCTTCAGCACGGCTGCCATACACAACTTCTTTGGCGTCCGCCAACTGACGGACGCGGCGGTCGGTCTTGTAGATATCTTCCAGTACCATATGCAGCTGTTTTTCTGGAACAACCGACTGTATACCAAAGTGCCCCATGGCTTCGTGCGCCAAGGAAAACTCAATCTGGTCGTAGGAGTACATAAGTTCTGCGTTCAACAAGATAGCGTAGCGCTTGGTGCGTTTGTTGAAATACGACATGGCGAGTTCGACCACATCATCGTTGCGCATAGACTGCACTTCTTGCTTTGTGTACGCACCGTCTGCAATAAGCGCGGCGTCAAAGTCTGCTTGCGTACCGGCAACTTTCAGTTCTACGTTGGCGATATGCAGCGCTTTCCAGTTCTTGGTTATTTTCTTCACGGCTTTATTGATTTGCGCAAGCACTATAGGCTTAACCGCATTGCCGGTGTTCAGCGCCGTGTACGCCACGGACGCGCGGGTGTCGCCGGTCAGACGGCTCAGTTCCAAGATTTTCTGAGTGCGCTTATGGATTTTATCTTGCAGTTTGAGGATCGCTTCATCCAGCGAAGTCTCTTGTTTTACTGCGGCTTTGTACGTATCCGTGTACTCATCAAGTTTCTTCTCGACCATAGCCACGGCTTTGTCGTGCTGCGTCAACGACTTGATCGAAGGCGTCTTGTGGATGCTACGCTTGTTAGCTAGCAGCGCGCGTTGCGCCTGCATGTCTTTGCGTGCCTTGTTCACTACCGCAGTATGTTTTTTAAGTTCGGCTCTAAGTTCCTCAAGCGTCGCTTCTTCTTCCGACAAAATGCGGCGCTGTTGCGCTAGCTGTTGCACCGAGTCCTTCTTTGGCGCGGCCATGGCGCGGGTCTGCGAACCCGTTTCGACCGGGGCTTTCTGAACCGCAAGGATCACCTTGGTCTGAAGTTCATCAAACGCGCGCTCGTTACCAGCGTACGCCGTAACAACTGCGTTGCGGTTTTTCAGTGTGGGCGACGCAACAAACGCTTTTAGTGCAGCAGCAACAGCCTTGTGAGCAGCAGCACGCGCCGCCGCCGGGTTTGTTTTGCTAAGCAGTTCGACAAGCTTACCGGCTGCCTTAATTACGATTTCCAATTCCGTGTCGCCAACTGGTGTGACTGCCTTCGGTTCAACCTTCGGCGTTGGCTTAGGTGCAGCAGCGTTCTTGATAAGCTCAGCTTCGTTCTTGTCTGCGGTTGTCTCAGCGGCTTCTTCCGTAACGATACTCGCGAAGCGCGGGTCAAGATGTTGCGTAAGATCAATGGGCGCGTCAGCCACTTTCTCCGCGTTCATATACAACGCTTTGGCGGCGACCACTTCAGCAACAGTGTACTTATACCCGGCGCGCGTTGTAGCGTTGGTCATCCAGCCAGCAAATGACCGGACGCTCTTAGCAGCTTTCAGCATTTCATCGACGTTCTTTTGGTCGACCTTATCTGCGAGGCGCGGCTTTACTTTCTCGACTTCTGTGGACGGCGCGGCTTGGTTGTACGTCGGTGTCTTAGCCTTGGTGGTTTCCACGCTGTCCGTATTCAGATCAGTCACGGCCACCGATTTCTTGAGCGGGTTTGTATCAGGCTTGGCCGGTTTCGTGGTCATCCTTTGCAGACGATTGATCCGCCCGATGTTGGTCTTAAGCGCAGGCAGTCCGCGCTTGAGCGGTTTAACCGGCTTAGTGCCTTCGACACGCTTGGCGTAATGCCCGTCTTCACTGTAGATAACGTCATGCGACGAAATGAGATTACGTTTGCCGAGGTACGCGCGCACTTCAGCAGCGGTACCCATGAAGGCTTCACCCGTCTTCGGGTCTATAAGACGTTGTTGCGTGTCGTACGTCGGCGGCGCTTCATACGCGGGGGCAGCCGGTTTCTTACGGACAAGACGGTTAGAAGTTTTGGCCTTGCGGTTGCGCAGTGTAGCAACGCGCATGGTCCGCGATTGCGGAGTTTTGCCGCGCGCCATTTCTTTGCGCTCAGTCTTGGTAACTCGCATAGCGCGGAAGCTGCCCTTGGCAGGCCTCTCGGTAGCTTCACGTGGTGTTTCTTCCGTAGTTCCGAGCGCGTCTTTAACTGTCTGGCGCGTAAGCGTACGCACTGGAATGTTGGTTTCCGTACGGGCGTTCGGATTGAACGGCTCCATACCAAGGTCGGTACGCGCCGCATTGATTACTTTCATAAGACGTTCGCGCCGCGCCGGGTCTTGCGACGTGTAGAATTTGTTTTCGTTCTCTTCAAGCTGCGCACGCGCAAGACGATTAGTCTCGGACTCAACCGGCGCACTTGGTGTTACGACAGTTTCGGACGTAGTAGGTGTAACGTCTGCTGCTTTGCTGGCAAGCGGGTTGAACCCTTGGTACATCGACGGCAGGCCCGACGCGGGCGGCTTATACGACGGCGCGGGTACAACTTGTACACCATAACCTGATCCGACAGGATGCTTGGTAACCCGGAAACCTACGTCTTGGTTCTTACGACTAAACTCTTCGCGCAACTTAATCGCAAACAACTCAGCATCTTCTGCGTGATCCCAACGTGTGGGAAGTTCAGAAGGATCAGTAGAAATAAGGTTGTGAAATCCCTGCGATACACCTATAGTATCTAGGTTGACCTCGACGGTACCTTGTGGACCTACAGGGAAAGCGCTGACTTGTGATCCTGTATACGCACTATTGGCTGCGTGGTCGGTGAACACGTCTACCGGTCTAATTTGCGCCGTATCACCCACGCTAAAATCTGCCGGGCCGGGGTCAGTACGTACACCGTTTCTAAAGCCAGAGGCTTCATCCATCGCGGCGTTTTCGTAAGCGGTTATATCTGCATCAGAGTGCGGGTCCACTACGTTTGCAGTGGCCGGATTACTACGGAAGATATCGCGCAAGCGACCGTCAGCAACCGCCGGGTCAACACCAACACGGGGACCAGAGTACTGACTAGGTTCTGCACTGATACCAGCGCCAGCAGAGCCCGGTACAACACCCGGCGGCAGCGGAGCCGCACCGTTCAGTGAAAACTCTTCGGGGCTACGCGGGTTAGGTTCAGCCTGTGTCGGCGTGAACGTGTTGATGTACTCTTCGTAGGCGTTAGGCGTCGGACCAGCGGGGTCACGCAGTGGCTTAACTGTGAATGGGTTACCCGGTCGGTTACGATCCCGTAGGCGTTCTGCACCCGGCGCGCGCGTGGGTCCAATAGGCCCGGTTGGTTGTGTGGGCGCAGCAGGTGTAATCGGCGGCGGGGCCATAAGGTCTTGTTCCCCGTCCGCAGAACGCGCAACGCCAGAAGCGCCACCAAAGATAAAGCCTGGTACCGCGCCAGCTGCACCAGCTTCGATGACCCGCGCGAGGTTTTCGTCTGTAAGAACTTCTTTGTCGAGAAGCGAACCAGCGATGCTGACGTTCAGCCCTTCTTGTCCTGCTTCTGTAGAGCCTTCAGCCAATGCGCCAACTGCCGCAGCCTTGGCCATCCGACTAGCAATACCACCGCGCCCGATGACGCCAAACATACGCAGACCGAGCAAAAATTCGGGGGCTGTTTCTAGCGCTGCATACGGCACCGCACCGCCCAACGCTGCGAAACGCGCGAGCATGTCTTCAGGTACAGCCCCTTGGTCACGAAGTTCGCTGTAGATATCTGCCACGCCAGTTGCATAGTTTTGCGATACTGCGCCCGCAACGGCACCGATAGTTCCGGCGGCGCGCTTAAGTGCTGCGGCCTCTGCGGCTTCAAGTGCTTCGCCCGCCATACGCTTGCGCACAGCTTCAAGCAGAAGTTTCTTTGCTTCGCCCTTAGCGGCGACTGCCATGATAGAACCGGCTGCACCACCGAGCGGCGTAGCAGTAGCGGTACCGGCAGTGAAACCTACAAGCGCGGCAGCAGCGCTTTCGAAGATACTAGGCAGCGACTCACCGAACGCCGACACGGCCCAATCGAAGGCTTCACTTGGGTTGCTAACATCACGTACCTGCCGCTCGTACGGCGAATTACGAAGCATACCACCAGCTGCGTCGTCTACAATAGACTGACCAAGTTGTTCGGCACCAAGTAGCTGAACAGCTGAACCCGCAAGTAGCTGCGAGCCGCGCATACCACGTTCGATACCCTTGGCAAACAACGTACCCGCGCCGGGGTTCTCGATAGCGCCGATATAGTTATCGTACGCAGATTGCTGCATAGGCACCCAGCCTTGTCCGGCAGGGGTGACCGGCGGGCGGTCCAGATACTGCTTGCTTTGTAGCGCTGCGTTTGCGTCGTCTTCACGGAAGACAAAGCCATTGACCGAGAGTTCACGTGTATTCGGGTTGAACCACGTAGGGGATTGTGTGGCTTCAGGAGCCTTTGGGTACAGGTCAGCGTAACTTGCTGGCTGTGCGGCGGCGTCAAGTTGTTGGCGAAACGCATCAAGCGATACCTGCGACCCCGAGTTGGGTATACGCAAACCAACATTACCGCCGGTCAACCCAGCTAGTCCTTGGTCCATCTTGGTAGGATCAAAGGTTTGGTTAGGTCGCGACGGTAGGCCAAGGCCCATCGGGTTGATGTCAGAACCAACGAATGACAGACCAGCGCGCGGCATTAGCTTACCTATTAGGCGATTACTGTGTAGGTCTTACACCGGGACGCTGTACGGGTACAAGAGAAAAATTGATAACAGGCGCACCTTGTTGCGCGCCGATACCGAATACTCCGCCAGTTCTTGGGCCGGGAGTTTCGTTCCTTTGGACAATGAAGGCTTCACCACGCCCGTTAGTAATGTATACGTCGTCGCCAGCGACTGTTGCTTTAAGTCCTTGGCTATCCAGTTCGTTGTTGAGTACAGCAAGCTCAGCGTCCATACGCCCTTTTTGGCGTGCTTCCGTCAAACGTCCGATCACATTGGTTTGTGCGACAAGTAATTCGTACTGCCCCTTAAGGTCCGCTACGGCAAGGTCACCGGCATTTTCCGCCAAGGCTTCTTGGCGCTTACGCTCTGCTTCAACCTGCATAGCCCGATACGCGGGATCAAACGTGCGCTGCGCGCGGTCCTGCATTTCCTTGATCGTAAGGACTTCTGGCGCGCCGCCGCCGATTTGCAGTTCAAACTTACGGTTCCAAGACGTACGCGCACTAGTGGCCGCTTGCGGTCTTGCTACAACATCTTGGCCTAGAATTGCACTCATATAGCTATTAAACAGCGTAGTATCACCCTGCTCAAGTTGCCCCAGCGCAGATACGCCGGTAGACATGACGTGCAGCGCCGTCAGTTGTGCGATTTGCGAGGTGAGCGACAGCGCTGCATCCCAATTCTGACCTTCGACCATAGCTCTACGAATACCCGTAAGGCGGTCGATTTCGAACGAAGTTTGTTGCATGGTCAGCGTGGGGTCGCGCCGAATTGTACTATGCGCCGTAGACCATGGGACGGGCGTTTCAGAAGCCGCCGCAGTTGCAGCTAGTTGTACGACAGGTGCTTCAGACGGGCCGCTCATGCGTCCGGTAGTTTGTGTCGTGTCTTGCGCTGCGGTTGTGTTAGTGGTAGTCGGAGTGGTTGCCGGAGTGCTTGCGCTAGCTGGCGTACTAGTTCCTGCGTTTCCAGCCTCCCGCATTTTTGCGTCGTGCTGGAACATTTGGTAAAATTCGATTGGGTCACTGGTAGCCTGTTGTAACAACGACGGATTTTGTCGGAAGTAATCACGCGCAATCGGACCCGCATACCAGCGGGCTGCTTCCTGCTTCAGTTTCTTATCCGCCGCCGAAGTGGTATCAGTGAAGTACCTACCTGCGGTTTCCGCAGCCGCAGCCAACGGCGGGCCGACGCCCGGTATACTATAGAGCGGGTTAGGGTTTCGACGACCAGAAAGCGTAGTGGCGATGCTACTCACAGCAGCAGTGATGCGCTGCTCAGCAACAAAACGCCCGGCGTCAATTTGAAAACGCGTTTTACCTTCAGTCTCTACATCTCGGCGCGGCCCATTAGGTACATAAGGCGGAAGTAGGTGCGACGCTAGTCTGCTAGGATCAGCAGGCGGGGTAGTAGTAGGGGCAGGCGTAGTATCGGTAGCCGGGGCCGCAGCAGGAGCATTGGTCACGCCAACACCACCCGTAGCAGGGGCAGGGCTATCAACTGCATCTGCGCGGAAAACCAAGCCGGGGCGTTGACCATTACCTAGATTAGTAGGTAGGCCGGGTGCGTCGCGAAGCATCTGTTCGCGCAGTATTGCGTTCTGGCGTTGCGTACGAATAGCGGCAGCAGCAGCCTGCTCATCAGCAAACCGCGTGCGGTCTGTCTCAAGTTGACTACGCTTGAGTTCTTCTCGTTTTGCGTACGTATCAAGTACGCTGTTTTGCGCCGCATCATACGCAGAAGACGCACCGCCAGCGCGACTAAGGAAATCCCTGAGACCAGCCATGTCTACCTCTTACACAGTTATGGGACGTGCCGGATCGTACGGGTCTGGCTCTCTCGGTCGGTTTGCGGTAGCCCAAATTCCAGACAGTCCTGACACCATGTTGTTAGTGTCTTGGCGGCGACGGTCTTCAATAGCCCACAAATCGGAAAGGCCCGTTGCTGCGTAGCCGGTTGGTGTAGTTTTGGGAATGGCGTTGATGCCCGCAACGCGCGCGTTATTCTGGTTTGTCTGCGCCGTTTGAAAGGCGTTATGGAATGCGTTTGCTGTATTACGCGCAGTACCGAGTTGGATTTGTCGTGTCTTAGCTTCAGCTTCGCCAGTGCGACGACCGCCGCCTTGCGCTGCGATCTCGCGACGCGCATTTTGTTCTTGCTGGTCGCCAATAGCTTGCGCGTCAGATGCGGCGGCTAGTCCGTAGCGTTGCGGGTCCCAAGCATCAGCGGATTGCAGAAGCTTCTTTGCTTCCTGCATTTGTAAATTATAGGCGTACTCGTCTTTTTGCTTAAGGTCAGCAAGTTCAGCAGCGCGTTGCGCAATGAGTGCTTTTTCTGCGTCCGAACTTCCGCCCGCCATAGCTGCGGACACGCCAAGTGTAGCGATACGTACAAGTGTATCTGCGTCCATAAGCTTCTTGCCGAGTTCCCCGCCTACGCGTTGCACAACCGTGCTTATCCTAGAGATCGCTGTAGGTGCAGCGGCAGGGAGAGCCGCAGACAGTGGTGCGCCCGCAGCCTGAGTAGCCGCCGTTTGAATAGTGGCGCTTGTACCCGCTGCTTCCATCCCTACTCCCGGCGCTGCGCCAGCAGCATTAGTCGCGCCAGTAGCCGCCAAGGGTTGCATGTACCCGCTAAGTCCTCCACCGAGACCACCGAGAAGGGCCGCTTGACCTACGTTACCGCCGGTGAGTGCTGCGACACCAGCGTTGCCAGCTGCACCTACCAGTGCGCCCCCGATTGCATTGCCGATGGCACCTGCTGCGATACCTGTAGCGGTTGAGAAACTAGACGCCAGTGCTGCGCCAAGTGGCCCTGCGATAAACGAGATAGCAATACCCGCAACTATACCGATGACTTTCTTGAGTCCCTTGCCAGAAGCTTCGTCGTAGTAGTCGACGTGTTCGCCCGGCAGGGCGGGAATGTACAAGATGCCATCGCGAACCATGTCAATCTCCCAGCGTCGGCGCTCGTACGAGAACGCTTTTCTTCTCAAACCCCATGGGGGCCATCAGTCTGGCCATCCCTTCGGCTACTTGACCTTCGATGGCGCGGAACCCGATCAGGTGCGCCCAGCCAGCGAGTACGTTCCAATACTTACTATAGAAAGTCTTAAGATCGTGCCCGCCGATAGCTATGATATTCAGTACGTTCAGCCTTGGATATTGCACTGCTTCCGCTACAATAGCAAGCTCTACATCGTTATCTTCGGTTTTTACTATGAACGCAAAACACTCCATAGCTGCCAACTTAGCGTAAATATCTTCAAGTAAAAGCTCACCATCCGTCGCCTCGTCTATGTAGCGTTGGATATGCGGGGTCATGCCATTCCAGTAAGTCTGAATAAGTTCAGGAGTACTGAGCATTATGAACTCGGTTTTAGCAGTCTGCGCCGTTTCCGCCATTCTTATACCTTTCAAGCATCTTGTCGAAAAACTCTGTGCCCTTGGCGCGAACTACTTCTTTGGGGATAACGTACTCCCCTTCGTGCGCGTTGATAGGCACCACGCCGCTAGCGTGGGGGGACTTCTCTGGCAACTTGCCGCCATCTTTCATACTCATAAGCGCCGGGCCATTAGCGGGCGGGGGTCCGCCAGCAACAGGTGGTGAACCGGCAGGCGGCGTGCCGCCGGGGTCCTGCGACTGCACGGCTTGTGCAGCAATAAGTACCATGACAATTAGACCTTCGTCAAACTGCTCGGGAATATCTTCAGGTGCAGCCACGCCATTCTGAATAGCGTAGTTACGCAGCTGTGGGTACATCTGCGGGTTTTGTAGCGCTGTGCGGGCCATGGCTGTGATCTGGTTCAATTCTTCGCCAGTAAGTTCGCCACTTCGCATAGCTTCGAAGATGACTTCTCTGATCTGCGCAATCTTTTCCGGGTTGCGGCGAGCCGCGTCCCTGATTTGCAGTTCGACCATTTTCGGGTCCATCGTCGGTCCACCAGTGGGTTGACCTTGCGGTTGTTGTGGTGTCATGTTCTGCCCTCCGGGTCCAACTTCGCCGCCTGTTTCAAACGAGCGGCCATCGCTCTGGCCGCCGCTAATTGTCTGCACATCTGGTATTACAGGCGCGGTAGGGTACTGTGTAGTTGTCGGAAAACCTCCACCAATGTCGCCAATACCCCCACCTAGCCCGCCGCCTCCGCCGTTACCAACGCCAGTAAACACACCCCCGCCGGGTCCTCCGGTTCCGTCACCGATAGGGTTCCACCAGTCAGGGCCTGAACGCCCGCCAGTATCTAACCCCGGATATGCTGTTGGTGCGGGCGCAGGAGAATTATGCCGCCCTCCGCTTTCAGCAACTGCTACGCTGCTAGCTTGTTCAATAGCAGTCAGGACCGGCCCAAGGTCAGGACCTGCGCCGCCGCCGAAGGCTGGGCCGTATTCCTCATCTTCCGGTTTGCGCTTGCGCACAGGTTCACCGTCAGGGCCGATAAGTCCGCCTTCGGCATACGAGCGTGGCGGCGTGGCCGGACGAACGCGATGGACAGTAACGCCTGCTTTCTCAGCATCATCTAGATACGCTGTACCCGTGTTATCCGGCATCGTATACGCAGGCGCGCGGTTCATTGGTATGTATTTAGGTACCCCCGGCATCGCAGCAAGCGGACGCCACGGACCCGGATTTGGTCGCGCAACTGGCGGTACCGGCAACGGATTTGGTCGCGCAACTGGCGGGGCCACTGGAATAGGTGCGATTTGTGGGCCGCGTGGGTGGATAGTTTCGCTCAGCGGCACGCGCAACCCGCCGGGGGCAGGCAGGGCACCAGAGCGGCGCAAATCTAATGACGGTGGGGCTTGGTCCGGCACATTATGCAGGATAGGGTACTGCGGCGGGCGTTGTTGTACTTCCGTAGCTGTGGGAGCAACTGGCAGTTGGGGTGCGTTAAGTGTTGCAACCGTCTCGTTCATCTGGTCCGACGACGGGCGGGTAAGGCCGGGTAACGGCGTGCTGTTAAGCTGCGAAAGTGACGTAGGCTGCGTCGGGCGAAACAGTTCGCGCACGTTGTCAAACACGTTAGCAATAACGCTGACAGGGCTAATCGGATGGCGCTCTGCTATAGGCGCACTGGTCAGTTGCGCTGTCTCCGGCGGCTTGGCAGCTGCTACAACAGGTTGTTCGCCCGCACGTTTCATAGCCGCAAGGTATGCAGCGTAGTGCGGGCCGGGCCTGCCTTCCGCGATACGGATAGCGCCGCCTAGTCCTTGGTGGTGGACTGCGTACAGATCAGCAAATCCGGTCTGCTCTCTACCCGTGGCCGCACGGTACTTCTGCAAGTCATCGGCCAGATATCGCGTAGTAAGATACGCGCTGAACCGAGGGTCAGAAGTAAAACGACGCACCAAACCATCGCGTTGTGCGCTAGGTTTAGAAAGTATACTACGTGAAGTCTCAGCGAGTTTCTTGTATTCGTCTGCGTTGGGGCCAACATACTCGTTTACATACGAAAGAATAGTCCGCGCGCCAGTTGCCGTGGTAAACTGGCTTAGTCCGTAGGCCGAAGACTTTGGGTTGCTGCTTTGCGCGTCGAACATACCATCGCGTTGCGCTGCTTCAAGCTGCGTCAGCTTCATAAGGTCTTCCGGGTTCAGCCCATAGCGCGGGGCGAACTCGGTGTAGTATCCCCGAACTTCTTCAGGACTTACGAAACGTCCGGCCATGGGTTTAATCCTTAAGCTGCTTGATTAGTGCGTTCATCGTGGCCCGTAGCGAGGCAACATCTTCCCGCAAAGAGATAACATTACGAATAAGCTCCACATAGTCCTTATGGTCTGGCACAGAAACGCCGCCTATAATAGTGCCTTTACCAGATGCTGCGACTGCCTTCAATTGCATTTCCGGGGATAAGTCCAACGTTATGAACCCTTTGAGTTGTGCCGCAAGTTTCTTGTCGCCGCGTTGTCCGGTTAGCAGCGCGATATTTTCTAGGCACGCGTTTACCGCCGCCAGTAGCGTTGGGTTAACCCCCGTAAGTCCCACCAGTGCTGTGGGTATACCAGAAAATCTAGCCATTACGCACTCTTCAGACCGAGGGGTGTTTGCCCCACATGGATAGCCCGCACGCGGACATTAGACCGTACCGTCACCTCAAACGTATCACTTCGGTATCCCGTAGGGAGCCGGAAGATTGAACTATCCGGTACTGTTCCAGTATA
>ERZ650310.158-NODE-158-length-19682-cov-6.461049_pt1 | contig 19682 bp, 36 predicted proteins | sample MGYA00376246_ERZ650310 | MGnify/ENA primary metagenome ERZ650310 (study PRJEB26733, sample SAMN07839286) | wastewater metagenome | biome: small river; feature: stream; material: water | place: USA: North Carolina | collected 2016-03-01 ...
AGATTCAGAGGGGGGGTATCTATACGATGGAATTATTCAGATACCTAGTGAGGTTCATAGCCTTTGGGCGGAGGATGATTCTGTAATTGAAGATTATGTTTTAGAACAATTAAATTTAACAAGATTATAGCGTGGAGAAAGAATTGTATAAATTAGGGCAATTTATTGCTGGAAAACACGATTTAGTCAATGTTTGGACTGGATTAGTTGCAAGTATAATGGGCGGGTTTTTAGCCGTTCGTATTTATTTTGGCGAGAAATTTGCTATTAAAATAAGAATACTAGACTTTATAGTATGGCTAATTGGCGTTTTTGTAACTATGCGTTTTGGTATGGCATTGGTAAATAACCTACCTTTGTTGAGTGATGCGAATAAACAATCTTTTGATTCCGCGATTTTAGGATTTTTGGCTGGTGCTTTCAATGTTTGGCTTTTTAAAAATAATTACGAACCGATAAAAAAGTTTTTAGACAGATTTTTTGGTAAATACTTAAAAAAATAAATTATGAAAATTTCACAAGACAAATTAATACATTTCTTTGCTAGTGCGTGGTTAGTATTTGCAATCTATTTATTTGCAAATGATTTTGACTGGGCGTTTTTAGGAGCGTTCGGTTTGGGTTTTGCAAAAGAATTATATGATAAATTTATAAAGAAAACTGAAATAGATTTTTATGATTTGGTAGCGGACTTTGCTGGTTGCTGGGCTTCGCTTTTATTGATTGGAATAAAAATGGGATTGGTATGAATTTAAGTAAAAATTTAACCTTAGCTGAAATGGTAAACTCGGCTACTGCAAAGCGTTTGGGTATTGACAATCATCCAACACCCGAACATTTTGAAAATATGAAGTTTTTGGCTGTAAAAGTTTTTCAACCAATTAGAAATCATTTTGGAGTACCAATTTTCATAAGTAGTGGGTATAGGTCTGAAGCCCTTAATAAAAATACAAAAGGAGCTTCAAGAACAAGCCAACACTCAAAAGGTCAAGCAATGGATATTGACATGGATAATACATCCATAAGCAATAAGCAAGTCTTTGATTTTATTAAGGATAATTTAGACTATACACAGCTGATAGCGGAACTACCTATTAATGGGAAAATATCTTGGGTTCATGTAGGTTATGATAAAAACAATCTTAAAAAACAAATTTTAGTTGCAAAAAAAATAAAAAATAAAATGACTTATATTCCTTATGTAGATGACCGAAGTTTAATTTAAATTTATTATATTTGTGAGTGAAAAACTCATTTATGAAAAAAGATATAATAGGTTATGAGGGGTTGTATTTTTGTGATATTCATGGTAATATATATAGCAACCCTAAAAAGACTAGAAAAGGGGTAAGACTTATAAAGCAATTATTAGCAAATAATAATTACACGCAAGTTGATTTATGTAAAAATGGTAAAATTAAAAGGTATTCAGCACATAGATTGATTGCAACTGCTTTTATTCCTAATCCTGAAAATAAACCTCAAGTTAATCATATTAATGGTATAAAAACAGATAATAGGGTTGAAAATTTAGAATGGAATACTAGAAGTGAAAATCAGAAACATTCCATAAGAATAGGTTTAAGGTCAGCAAAAGGAGAAAAAAACAGTCAAGCTAAACTAAATGAAAAAATAGTTTTAGAAATATTTAATGACAAAAGATTTTATAAAGAAATAAAAATGGATTATAATATATCAATGCCAACAATATCAGATATAAAAAGGGGGCGAAGTTGGACTCATGTAACTGGGTTAAGTAATATTAAAAGCAAATTTTAAATGCCAAAAAAGTAGGTAAAAAAACAGTTTATGAAAAAAATTAGCCTTATTTTGTCTTGCCTAATATTGGCAAGTTGCGTATCAAAAAAAGAAATAACCAAAAGTGAAACTGAAAAAACAGAAATTAATAAGGTAAGAATTGATACCATAATCAAAGATAAAATAATTCACGAAACAGAATTTTTCACAAACGAAATTTTAATCCCTTGCGATTCTGCGAAATTAAAACAGTCTTTTAAAATAGGTAAGAATGCTTATAAAATCATAAAAGAAAAGGGCGAGGTAAAAATAGTGTTTAAAAGGGATTCTAGTCGTTCAATTTGCGAAAGTCAATACAAAGTATTGATAACGCAAAATGATAGCTTAAAAACAAAGTTAAGCACATTTAACAAAGAGGTTATTAAGAAACCGTTTTTATCTGACTTTTGGAAGATAGCTTTTTTTATTATCTTAATATTATGGATTCTAGGTATTACGCCTTTGTTTATTTTTAGGATGATAAAAAGATTAATTGTTCCTTAATTTTATTAGTAACTTAATGAAACCAATTTTTTGATATATTTGCATTAATCCATACTTTTGGAGGTGGGCTGTGGTGACCACGGTCGGAATTAGACTACCTATTTTATAGGTGGTCTTTTTTTATGTTAAATATCATGTTTTTTGTAGTGTTTATGTAAAACTTATTTTATACATTTGCGTATAATTAAACCAATAAAAAAAACAATTATGAATTTAGAAACACATTTAAAACAAGCTATACTAAGAGAAGTCGAGGGTAGCGAGTACGACAAGGAAATAAATTTTACAGAAAATTTTGAGGGCAAAGATTACAATATTTATTGCAATGTAGAAGTTCAAGAGGATAGGTGGGATGAACCAAGACCCGACTGGGGTTATGAAACTTTGGTTGAATACCAGGTAACTGCAATAAACGAAGTTTGCGTGTTGGACGAAGATGACAACGAAATAAATATAAATTTTTAATTATGTATAATTACATAGCACCCATAGGTTACACATATTCAGTTGTGTGTACCATTATGCCAAACGAGTTTACCATGTCATGTTTAATGACCGTAATTTTAATCATAGCAACCATAATATTAAATAGCCATGAAGATAATAATTGAACAAATAGACACAAGGTGGATGGTAAACAATAAAAGCTTTGCCGATATGTCGGATTTAGAAAAAGAGTTGTTAAATACTTTTTTTAAAGAATATAAAAAAGATAGTAATTATATAAAATAAGTTTTATATATTTGCGTATAATTAAACCAATAAAAATATGAAATTATCAGGACAAAAAACCGAAGAGCTTATGGCTCGATTGATTCGAAAAGAATTTGATGACTTAGAATATGAGCCTCAATATTTTGAAAAACATTTAGAGTTAATCAAAACCGCCATTGAATTAGATTTAAAAGATTTGGTAAATGAAATGACCTTAGATTTATCTTTTGAAAGCGGGATGACCGAACGCTACATTTTAGAAAAAATTAACCAATTAAACTAATAAACAAATGAAAAATTTACTTAAATCTTTGGCAAACTTTCAACAAGAAGTGCCAGTAATTCACAAAGGAACCGCAGGGTATGGATATTCATACGCTAATCTTAGTCAAATTTTCGAGGTCATAAACCCACTTTTGCAAAAAAACGGCTTGGGCTTTACTCAATTAGTTGGCGAAAATAATATTAAAACAATATTATTTCATGTAGATAGTGGCGAAACTTTGGAAACCATTACCTACATACCTCAAGGCGTTCAACTCAAAGGCATGAATGATTTTCAAGTTTTGGGTAGTGCCATAACCTACATAAGACGATACGCTTTGAGTAGCATTTTAGGGCTTGTTACCGACAAAGATACCGACGCTGGGGGCGAACAGGTTAAAAAAGCCACGCAAAATAAAACAGACCTAAAAAAAGATACCCAACAATGGACAAATGCCGTCCAAAAATTAGAGAATGGAATTATAGACATTGCTAAAGTGGAATCCGCTTATAATCTTAGCCCTGAAATTAAAAATGAATTATTAAAAATTGTAAAGAAATAAAAACATGAAAACAGAAATTTTAAACCCACAAGAATTCGGAATTGAAGAAAAAAAAGCAACTGAATTAATCGGAGACTTATTGCCTCAAATTAAAAAAGAACGTGAAATCTTAATCGAACAATTCAATCAAATAATTTCATTAGATATTAATGAAATTGAAACCTCTAAAAAAGCAAGAGAATTGAGGTTATTAATTCAAAAAAATAGAACGCAAGGTATTAATGTTTGGCATAAAAATGCAAAAGATTTTTTCCTAAAAGGCGGTCAATTTGTAGATGCTATTAAAAGAGTAGAGGTTCAAGTAAATGAAAAAATGGAAAGCGATTTAGAACAAATTGAAAAACATTTTGAAAATTTAGAAAAACAAAGAATTTTGGAATTGCATAATTCTCGAATAGAATTGATTAAGCCATATTTAGAAGATGTTTCTAATTTGCAATTAGGCACAATGGAATCAGATGTTTTTGAGGCATATTTTCAAGCAAAAAAACAAGCTCATTTAGATAAAATAGAAGCTGAACAAAAAGCCGAATCCGAAAGAATTGCAAAAGAAAAAGCTGAATCAGAGGAAAGAGAAAGAATAAGGATTGAGAACGAAAAACTAAAAGCTGAAGTCGAAGCGAGAGAAAAACAATTAGCCAAAGAAAGGGCAGAATCCGAAGCTAAACTAAAAGCAGAAGCCGAATCAAGAGCTAAAATTGAAGCTGAATTAAAAGCTAAAAAAGATGCTGAAATCAAAGCCGAATCTGAAAGATTAGAAGCTGAATTAAAAGCAAAAAAAGATGCTGAAAAATTAGCAAAAGCACCTATAAAAAAACAATTAGAGGCTTGGGTTAATTCTTTTGAACTACCAAAAACTGACTTAAATAATGAAATATCATTTGATATAATTGATAAATTCAATTCTTTTAAAAAATGGTCATTAACTGAAATTGAAAGTTTATGAAATTCCGAGCATCACAATTAGGTAAAATTATGGGAGAGCCTCGTTCAAAGAACGAGGTTTTATCACAAACAGCCAAAAGCTATTTAGAGGAGTTAGCCATTGAACAAATGTATGGCGTTCGCAAAGATATAAGCAATAAGTACATGGATAAAGGCAACATTTGCGAAAGTCAGTCTATTGCTTTAATTGACCCATTTATGCAAAAAAACCAACACACTTTCCAAAACGAATGGATAACTGGAACGCCCGATGTAGTTGAAGCAGATTTTGTTTTGGATGTGAAAACTTCATGGAATATTTGGACTTTCCCGCACTTTGAAACCGAAATTCCTACAAAAGATTATTACTACCAATTACAAGCATATATGTGGCTAACCGAACGAGAACACGCTAAGTTATGTTATACGCTCATAAACACGCCCGAAGACTTGATAGGGTACGAACCTATTGAATGGCATATTTTTGACCATATAAGCCATGAAAAAAGGATTAAAACATATGATTTTGATATTGATTGTAGCGTAATTGAAAAAATGAAACAAAAATGTGAGGTGGCTAGTGAGTATTTTGAAAAATTAATAAAGTAATGGAAAAAGTAATTTTTAGCAATAAGGGTGGGATGGGATTAATTTTGGAAGGTAATGAAAAAGAGTCAGATTATTTTTTGAATAAACCTATTTTAATAAATGGAATAACAACAAATCCAGGGGAGTTTACTGATTTATTTGGATTGTTTACAGAACCATTGAAATATGTTGGCGTATTGAAAAATGATAAGAATTGCATGGTTTTTTATTTAGGAGAAGACGGCGATTTATTTGAAACAAAAAAATATTATTGCTGTTTTTTTTGGATAAATGAAAACAGGCTTGCGAACAAATATGCCGAAAATACTGTTCGAGATTTAAACTGGATAAATAATAAATGGAAATAAAAGGCACGGCAAAGCCCATTGATTAGCTTGTATCCGTGAGGTGCAAGAGACTGCTCAAATTAAAAAACAACTCATTTGTCGGTGAGGTCGGTTTTGCGTAAACATGCTAAGCCTTTGCGACAAAAAAGGAAGCTTTCATAACCGAAGTTTTTTACCACCTCAAGGGGTGGTTTTTTTGTTCTTAGTGTAAAAAATATTTAGGTTTTGCCAGTTGTAATCATTTATAAATCAATTAATTATAAAGATTTAGGGTAAAAAGTAAAAAATTCCCCAACTCTATTTACTAAAATGTGGTTTTGTTTTCAGAAAAAAAAATATTTTTTTTTATTTTAAAAGTATAAAATATATAAAAGGGTATAGAGCATGGAAAATTCTACTTTTTTACCCCAAAATTTGATAATCAATTAAAAATCAATAATTTAATCTAGTGTAAAAAATATTTTTACTTTTCTTATGTAATTATTCAATTGTTTTTTTTTATATTTGCCTAACCAATAAGAATGATAAAAATGATAACAAAAACATTTAAAGATATTTCAGCCCCTTTTTTAGCCATCTTTTGTTATCATGTATTGTTTTTATTGGTTAATCACTTTACTTTCCTACAAACGGCTAAAAAGGGGCTTTTTTTATGAGAATATCACTATACAGAAATGTTTATGAAGTTAATCCCATTAAATCAACTTCTATTTTTAAAGTTTTTGATTCAATTAAGAATGGAACTTATAAAAATCAAATATCAAATTTAAGAGCAGAATTTGACGAAAAAAAACAAGCCAAAATAAAAGAGGCTTTAATAAATTTCACACCAACTGGGACTTTTGTAACTAGAAATAATCAATCTTTAAAAACATCAAGCGGTTTAGCGTGTGTTGATTTTGATAAATTAGAAAATCCCGAAAAAGCACTTGAGTTAAAAGAAAAATTAAATCAAGACAAATATACTTTTTCAAGTTTTATAAGCGGTAGAGCAAAAGGAGTAAAAGTATTTGTCAAAATTCCTTTGGTAGATAATCAAGAAGATTATTCAGATTATTATGTTAAAATTCAAGAGCATTTTAATCAATACCACCCAACCGATGGAGCGTATAAATCAATTCAAATGCCTTGTTCGGTTAGTTTTGATGAAGATTTATTTATAAATGAAAATTCAGAAGTATTTTTTGATAAATACATAAGACCGTTAGAGCCTCAAAGAGAAATTATAAATATCCCTTTAAATGACCAAAACGAAATTGCAAATAAATTAGAGGTTTGGTTTAAAAAAAGATGGACTGGTTTAAATAGAAATACTAATCTTCATGCTTATGCAAGGCAAATGAATGCGTTTGGTGTGGATAAAGAAACTTGTTTAAATTATCTATTGCCTTATGAAAATTCAGACTTCAAATCGAGGGAAATCAAACTGTTAATTGAAAGTGCCTATAAATATAAAGAAGAGTTTAACACTCGTTTTTTTGAAGATAAAAAGAAAATAAATAATATGAAAAACCTTATAATTTCTGGTAAAAACTTAGATAATATAAAAGCTAATTTTAAAGAAATTAAAGATGAAAATTTAATTTTAGAATACGAAAAACATAAAAAAGAATTAACAGAAGATAGTTTTTGGTATTTTGATGAAAACAACAGAATTAAACTTGCGACATTTAGATTCTTGAATTATTTAGAATATAATAACATTTCTAAATATTATCCTGATAAAAAATCAAGTGTTTTTAATTACATAAAAAAAGACGAAAATTTCGTTTCATTATTCGGCGAATCAAAAATAAAGGATTTTGTTTTGAACGATTTAAGACAAAGAGGCGAAATTGAAGCATTTGAATTAATGGCAAACAATACGGCTAATTTTTCAACTAACTTTTTATCAATGATTAAAACAACCGATATTGTTTTAAATAAAGATGACAAAGACACGGCGTATCTTTACTACAAAAATCATGCAGTTAAAATAACAAAAGAAAATATTGAAATTTTAGATTATAAAAAAATAGAGAATTTCATTTGGAAAGAGCAGGTAATTAATAGAGAAATTTTTTTAAGCAATGAATCCGATGGGGTTTTTAGAAAATTTATTTGGTTAGTAAGTGGTCAAAATAAAGATAGATATTATACGCTTAAATCAGTCATAGGTTATTTATTGCATTCGTATCAAAACTTAGCAAAACCAAAGTGCGTTGTATTTAATGATGAAATGTTATCCGATGATATAGCAAACGGCGGTAGCGGTAAGGGGTTAATAAATTTGGCATTAGGTTTTATTAAAAATATGGTTATTGAAGACGGTAAAAAATGGGATAGTAAAAGCCAATTTGCTTATCAAAAAGTAAATAAAGACACTCAAATATTTTTTATTGACGATGTCGTTAAAAATTTTGACTTTGAACAATTATTTAGTGTTATAACAAATGGAATGTCGGTTGAGAAAAAAGGTCAAGACCCATTTAAAATTGATTTTGTAGATAGCCCGAAAATAACTATAAGCACAAACTACACAATCAAAGGCGAAGGACCAAGTTTTAATCGAAGAATATTTGAAGTAGAAATTGCGAATTATTTTAATGACACACACACACCATTTGATGAATTTAAACATGATTTGTTTACAGAATGGAATAAAGAAGAGTGGGCTAATTTTGATAATTACATGGTTCGGTGTGTTCAATATTATTTAAAATATGGATTGGTTGAAAGTAAAAAAATCAATTTAGATTTAAGAAAATTAATAAACAATTTGGGTGCAGAGTTTATTGAATTTATGGAATCAAAACCATTAAAAGAATTGAAGTACAAAAAAGAGGTTCGCGATGAATTTAACAGATTATATCCAAACATTGCAAAATACAATACGGCTCAAAAATTCAATGCAAAGGTCAAAGAGTATTGTAAATTTTATAATTTGAATTTAATTGAAACTAAATATAATGGCTTGGATAACTGGAAAATAGAGTACAAGGATATTGTAGATACAACTGAAACTGATTTACCTTTTTGATAATGAATAACCAACTCGAACAATTAGCAAATGACATTTTAAATAATCATGGCAAAAAACCGAATTTAACGAATAGAGATTTTTTCAATTGTGTTTTGATTTTTCAAAATGCAGTCATGGATAAAATGTACGATTTGCAAGAGCGTGAAAAAATGGACTTAGAAACCAAAGTTCACATGACTAACAATTGCGGTCAGTCTATTCATAAACTGGTTAAGACTTACACAAATTTAGATTTACATAAAATTGAAGATTTTTTATGAAAGCATTAGAACACTTAAAAGAATTGATTTTTCAAGACTTAAAAAGAAAGTACCCTAGCGTTCCCGAACACACAATACCGATTAATATTTTCGGTGCAATGAAGCCCGAGAAAAGGGAAAAAAAACGAATAGAGCGTTTTTGTGAGTTGATGGGTCATAATGTAGTAATTATAGAAAATAGAGGGCAGAGAATAGATAATAACCATTCCTACACTGATGCAATAGGTGGTGAACACTTTATTAAAGGCAAAGCCGATTTTATAAGTTCTGGTATGAAAAAAGGCATCGCTGACTTGCAAGGGTCGATTAAGGGTAAGGCGGTAGCCATTGAATTAAAAAGAGTTTACGCAAAGGGCAAAGACCGAATGAGTGCCGAACAAATAAACTTTAAAGAAAGGCAAGAGCGGGATGGCGGTATCTACATAATAGTTGAAAGTTTTGAGGATTTTTATGAATGGTATAATAATTTTATAAAATGAGTTTAGGAATACCATATCAAGGAAGCAAAAGGAAAATAGCAAAATCAATAGTTGATTATATCCAAAATCACAACCCGAACGGAGTTTATTTATATGATTTATTCGGTGGCGGTGGTGCTATAAGTTTTGAGGCATTGAAACGCAAACATTTTAAAGGCGTTTTTTACAATGAATTTAATACAGGCGTTGTAGAACTATTAAAACATATTAGAACTAACGGAATAACGCCTAAAATGTACGAGTGGGTTGATAGGAAAACATTTGAGAAACACAAAAACGATAATGATTGGTACGGTGGCTTTTTGAAGACCTGCTGGAGTTTTGGGAATAACCAGAGGGATTATTTATTTGGTAAAGATATTGAAGAGCCAAAACGATTAATGCACGAAGTGGTTGTGAATTGTTGTGTTGAAAGTTTGAAAAAACTACCATTTGAAGCCGACCCTCTTATTTTTAATTTGCCTACAATTTACGATAGAATGATTAGTTTAAAAGGAATGGTAAAAGATAGGATAGACCTGGAACAACTGCAACGACTGCAACAACTGCAACAACTGCAACGACTGGAACGACTGGAACGACTGGAAATAACAAACCTATCTTACGAACAAGTGCCAATAACAACACCGATAGAAAATACTATCATTTATTTAGATCCGCCCTACAAATCAACAGCAAAATATCAAAAAGACATAGACCATGAACAATTTTATAACTGGGTAAAAAATTCGCCTTATAAAATTTATGTATCAAGTTATAATTTTGATTTACCAATGGTTATGCAATTAGAACACCGAAGTACTTTGAGTGCAACTGCAAATAATAAAACAATTGAAAAGCTTTTTTGTAACCAACCCGAAACTATTAAAACGACTTTATTTTGATAACTAACCTATTTTTCAAAGTCAAAGAAACCAATTTTAAAATAATAGGTTCTGAATCCACAGGGCGTGTAATGGAATATTATGAAAAAATAAATAATAAATAAATTTGTTTTATATAAAAATAATTATCTATATTTGTGGCATGATAATACCAAATATTTATTTTAAGGTAAAAGGCGTTGATTTTAAAGTCATCGCCACTGAAATAACAAAAGAAGGTACTATAGATACGATTATTAATGTAGAATCAAGAAAAATATCTCAAATTAAAAGAGAAAAATTAATGAAATATTATGAATAATAGCACAAAAGAAATAGCAGATTTATTAAAAGAAAGGCGAGAAGAATTAGGGTTGTCGAAATATAGATTATCAAAAATAAGTGGTATAACATATCCGACAATCATAAGAGCCGAACAAGGTAAAAAAGGTATTAATATGCAAACATTTAATAAACTGGCTAATATTTTAGGATTATGATAAGCATGAAACATGAGTTAAAAAGAAGAGAAGGTATGATAAAAAAAAGGAGAGCCTTATTTATTGAGCCAAAACATAAATATGATATAACAGAACTCGCAAAAGAGTTTTCGGGTTTTGGATTTAGCATTAAACATTCAGTTGAACTGATAAAAAACATATTAAAATGAAAACACTAAAAGAAAATATTTATGATTTGCTCCATGATATGGAACAACGAAAATTATTATTAAAAACACAAATAAAAGAATCTAAAAGTATAGATGACTTTGAAAAAGCTATGAAACTTAATATAGAATTGGTAACATTATCGGGTGTTAAAAGGGATATTGAGTTAAAAACTAAAAACCAATGAAAACAAAATACAAACCTGTCTTTGACACTAAGTAATAAAAACAAACAATGAAAAACGAAATAGCGGAACAGATAGAAATAATTGTAAACAAAGAAGTTTATAAATTAAGAAAAGAAGACGAGCAGTACAAAAACAAATGGTTTGATTTAAAAGATGCAATAGAAAATGACATATCACATTTTAGTGATTTAATCAAAGAAAATAAAGACCGTAATCTGCTTATAAACGCTATGATGAAAGAAGGTTATTTGAAATGTTTAAGGTCTTTACATGATAAATATTTTGAAGAATTACAAAATTTATAAAATATGAAAACAGAATACAAACCAATAGCAATGCGTTGCACCCAAGAGCAATTTGATGGCATTAAGGATAGGATTACTTTGCCTATTGAAAATATCGGAAGTTTTGAAGTATTTGAATATCTCGTAATACGAGATTACTATGTTACAAATACTACCAAAGAAGTAATTTATTATGAAACCAAAGAAACCTACAAAACATTTGACGGAGAATTGTTTTTAGATTGTTGCGGGAGGGAGGTTGAGGTTGAAAGGTTAGAAATATCTAACGCGGATAAACAACAAATAATTGATGAATACCTAAAAGACAAAGTTTTGAAAGGTAGTGGAATGCAGTTTTTTTTGTGGAAATGGATGGGAATTTACTTGTTGGAAATACCGAATCAAACCCCAACCCAACTACAACGCAGAAATTGAAGCGTTGGAGCGTAAAGCAAATTAGCAGTTCAATGTGCTATTATTTGCGTTGAGTTCTTCATTGATAATTGCGAATTTAAAAACTCTCAACCTTTTGTTTTAGATTTTTGGCTAGAAGTAAAAACAGAATTACAAAATTTATAAAATATGAAAACAGAATACAAACTAACAGCAATGCGTTGCACCCAAGAACAATTTGATAGTATTAAGGATAGGGTAACTTTACCTATTGAAAATATCGGAAGTTTTGAAGTATTTGAATATCTCGTATTACGAGATTACTATGTTACAAATATTACCAAAGAAGCAATTTATGAAAACATGGAAACCTACGAAACATTTAACGGAGAATTATTTTTAGATTGTTGTGGGAGGGAGTCAAACAAATGCGAATACAAACTATGGTATGCTAATAAATTAAACAAAAAAGTTTCTGAGTTAGATGAATACGATTTGCATTGCGTAAATGTTATAAAAGAATACATAAAAGACAAAGTTTGGGAAGGTAGTGAAATAAAAGCAAATTTTGGCAATGGGTGGGAGGATGTATTTAGTGGTTATAAATACCGCATCAAACCCCAACCAAATGACAATGATTTATTTGAGCAAATTCATAAACAACAAATAATTGATGAATACATAAAAGACAAAGTTTGGTTGCGAAATGAACTTCAATTTGAATTAGATGGTAAATGGTATGATAGTAGTCAGGAATATAAAATAAGGGTCAAAACCCACCCCGACTACACCGCAGAAATTGAAGCGTTGGAGCGTAAAGCAAAAGAGAATGGTAAGAAAGTAATAATTAAATTTGAAGAGTTATGAAAAAACAAACAGCAGTGGAATGGTTGGTAAATGAATTGAAAAAATCTTTACCAAGTGTATATAATAATGAGTTTGATGAAGAAATCAACCAAGCTAAAGAAATGGAAAAGCAACAGATTATTGATGCTTATGATGATGGAGTTATTGAAACTAAATCAAGATGTGAGTATGAAAACTCACAACAATACTACAACGAAACATTTAAAAACAAACAATAAACATGGAAATCAAAGGAAAAATCAAAGTAATTGAAATTTTGGATAAAGAACAATATCCAAAAGCGAAAGTTGTAATCGTAACCGATGAGGAAAAATACCCTCAAACAATTCAAATTGAATTTTATGAGAAATTAATCCCAGCGGTTAAAACATTTAACCAGGGCGACGATGTGGTTATTGCAGTCAACATTAAGGGGAGAGAATGGGTAAATCAAAATTTAGAAACAAAATATTTTAATACAATAGTGGGATGGAAGATAACCAAACTTTAAGAGTAATGGAAAATGAAATACAACACGCGAAAGCGTTAAAAGTATTAGCTAAGGTAAAAGAGCTCGAGAAACAAAAAAAAGGTTATAAATTTGTGAAAATTGATGAACGAACGAAAGTTTTTAGAAAAATAATTTAAAAAAGATAGTGATTATATAAAATAACTTTTATATATTTGTTTAATAATTATTAACCAATAAAAAAAATAGATATGAATGAAAAAATAAAAAACAAAGATTTAAGTAATTTAAGATTTGAATCTGAAGAAAGTCCAAGAGACCATGAATTTAAAATTATATTTCCTGAATTTAAGTATAAAAAATTCAACAAAAGCACTCAAATATTAGCTACTTATAAAGATATACCAGTGGGTTACATTCAATGTTTTACAACTGAATATTTTAGCGTAGTTTTGTTTTTGCCAACAAATAAAACATTTAATCCTTTTAAAAGTCAAATATTTAATAGTTTGAGTGAAGCGTATGATTTTTTAGAAGAAAATTTTTCAGATTTTTATCATGAATTTATAACATTATGAAAAAAATATTTTTAGCAATTACATTAATCGGATTAATAAGTTGCAGTAACCAAGAGGACGAATTGCAAGAGTTGATAAACGAAAACCCACCTATCGAAGTGCCACCGCCATGTGATTGCGAAACTTTATACTGGAAAGAAAATATCACACGATTCAATTTTGCGTTTACCTATGAATGGGAGGTTTACAAAACCGAACAAACATGTGATGCAATAAGTACAAATGGAGAAAAAATACTAGATACAAATAGAAACAAAGTAAGAGAATTGCCATATTACAACGGCACAAAGTCTATTTATTATTACGAAGTTAAGTGTAAAAGTGATGAAAATGGCTAGATTAAGTGATTATGATTTTGAAATGGCTAAAGAGATTTGTGAACAAGTTTCGTGTGGTCAAAATATAAAGTCAGTTTTGGATTCAAAAAAGGAATATCCAAGCTTTCCTACTTGGTGTAAATGGAAGCGTGAAAACGCTGAATTACTTAACCTATATGTAAATTCCATACAAGACAAAGCAGAAATGGTTGATGTAAAAATTGATGAAATTTGGGAGGGATGTAGGGTAGGATTATACGACGCAAGCACAGCAAATGTTTTAATACAAACTTTAAAATGGAAAGCTGGTAAATATTATCCTAAAATGTTTGGAGATAGTCAAAGGATTGAAAGCGAAAATGTCAATAAGAATATCAATGTAATAAACTTAGGCGATGGAGAATAAAATATATATAATTCAAAATAAAATAACTCTTAGAATACATGGATGTTTTAGGAAAAAAAAAGATGCTGAAAATTATATAAATAATGATTTTAATTTTGCAATATTAGAATTAGAAGTTATTTAAATCAATAAGTGAAACTATTACCAAAGCAAAAGAATGCGGTTAAGTATCTAAAAGATAGCATAACCACTGAAGTACTTTATGGCGGAGCGGCAGGTGGAGGTAAGAGTGCACTAGGTTGCTTATGGTTAATTGAATCTAGTCAAAAGTATATTGGTAGTAGGTGGTTAATGGGGCGTTCTAAATTAAAGAACCTAAAAGAAACTACTTTAAACACATTTTTTGAATTATCTAGCAAATTAGATATATCTAATCAATTTTCATACAACGCCCAAAGTGGAATAATCAATTGGAATAATGGTAGCCAAATAATACTAAAAGATTTGTTTCATTATCCAAGCGACCCAAATTATGATAGTTTAGGCTCACTAGAAATTACAGGGGCGTTTGTCGATGAATGCAATCAAGTTAATTATAAAGCCTGGCAAATTGTTAAATCACGATGCCGTTATAAATTGACTGAATTTGGATTAATACCAAAGGTTTTAGGCACTTGCAACCCTGCAAAGAATTGGACTTATTCAGAATTTTATAAACCCAAAGATAAAGGCATAAACAAAGTATTTATTCAGTCTTTGCCTTTGGATAATCCACACCTACCAAAGTCTTATTTGGAGTCTTTACTATCCTTAGACAAAACATCAAAGGAGCGTTTATATTATGGGAACTGGGAATATGACGACGACCCGAGTACACTAATCGATTTTGATGCTATTTTAGATTATTTCAACCCTATTCACATCAAAAGAACCAGCAATATGTACATGACTATTGATGTTGCAAGAAAAGGGAAAGATAAAACCGTATTCAGGATATGGGATGACCATATTTGTATAAAGCGAATAGCAATACCAATTACCAAAGTAAACGAAGTGGTTGACAAAGCCAAGGAATTGATGCAAACTTATGCCGTGCCGTTAAGTCATGTGATTGCAGACGAAGACGGCGTGGGTGGTGGCGTTGTTGATTATTTAAACTGTTATGGGTTTGTGAATGGTAGCAGACCTTTATACAATGGGAATTACACAAACTTGAAAACTCAATGTAGCGTATTAATGGCACAAGCTATTCAAGATAGAAAGTTTGGAGAGTTGGTTGAAAATAAAGAAATTAAAGATTTGGTCGCAGAAGAGTTTGAACAAATTAAATATCGTAATATTGATAAAGACGGCAAAATTGAAATTGAACCAAAAGAATTGATTAAAGAAAAAATAGGGCGAAGTCCAGATGATTGGGATTCAATTATGATGCGGTATTATTTTGAATTAACACCCAAAGCCGATTTATGGTTAGGTTAGTTGATTTGCCAGCTGGCGACTTTATAGGTTTGGATAAATACTATAAAGAATTGACCGAAGAGGTTACTGAAAAAACCGCAATAGCTTTTTTTGAATTGTTGCAAGTTAAACCGACTACCGAAGATGAAGTGTTAGAAGTGTTTAAAGAGTTCGCAAATCAATTACTAGAAATTAAAGAAACCTATATTTGGATATACAACCCACCGCAAGTTATACCGTCAAGCATAACCGACCAACCAAAAAATTTACATTTAGTAAAAGAATTTGAAGAAGATTATAGCGGGTATATTGAATTAATTTATTTACTTTGCAATGGTAATATGCTTAAATTTGGGGATGTTATGCAAATGAAAACAAAAGACTTTTTATTTTGGAGCGAATACCTATTAAGAAAAAGAATAATTGAAGTTACTAGATGATTAACAATATATTAAAATATATAAAAGATAAATTCAAAGAGGATTTATTAGTAAATACAATTACTTTTAGTGATGAATTGGTTGTTGATACTAAAAAGGAAAATATCTACCCTATTGTTGCAATCAATTTTTTGAATAGAACACAAACAGAAGATAGGAATCTTTATAATTTTAGAATATTCGTATTACAACAAAGGGATATTAAAAGAGAAATGCAACCGTCTAAATTAATGGATGAAACTAATTTTATTGATAATTTATCGGAGTGTGAAAATATTATTGATAGGTTTTTGAATTTCATAATGAAAATTGATGTGGACTCAAATATTAATATTGAAAACAGCCCACAGCTTAACATGGTGGCAAATTATGGGGGCAGTGGACTAGATGGTTATTCTTTTGATTTAACATTGTCAGACAAGCTTTATGGATACTGCTGAATTAAAACAAATAATAAATAAAATAAGGGATAAATCAAAAGATGAGGCAAAAGTAGATACTGGTTTTTTAAAGCGTTCAATTTATGGAATAATCAATGAAAAAGGGGTAGCTGAATTTGGAGAAATATTTTACGGGCAGTTTCGAGAAAACTCAAATTTGGAGGAGAATATTACAAAAATGTTTCCAAGAAATTTACCCTATAAATTGGTTTATTACGATGAGGATGGAGTGGAATATGTGGCAAAGCGTAGAACAACTGGTGGGCGTACGATTAAACCTGAAAATCCAACAAAAGGCAGAAACATTGCAAGTTCAAATATTAGAAAATTCATAAAAGGATTAACAGATGGGAAGGAAACTGACGCCCGAACAAAGGACGGAGAGAGCAATAATAAGGAAAAACCTCAATGAATTTGGGCAAAAGATTTATGAGAGAACGCAAGGGTTAGTAAGAGTAAAAACAACTAGATTAATTCAATCATTGAATTATAAAGTGAATCCATACAATGTAATTACTTTTGCTCAAGTCTATTATGCAAAATGGAATACATACAAAGGACGACCAAGCGTAAGTTCAAATAAAAAAGATTATAACCCATATTTAAGAGAAATTGAAAAGGACAAAGGAGAATTGAAAAACATAATAGTAAAAGATTTAAAAGAATCTATTTTATACAAATATAAGAATGATAAGCCCAACAATAATATCAACTGAAGACCAAATTTATTTAGCAAACTCGCCAATAAATTTTAGGGTTTACAATTTAGCCAAAGATAATAGTTTACAAACCGCAAGGGTGGACTTATATATTTGGAGTGGGGACTTAGATACACCGCCTAGCGAACCAAGTTATAAGTTAAATGGGTTAAAAGTATCAAATCAAGACAATTACATTAATTTTCAAATATCGGAATTAGTTTTAGCCGAAATTAATAATACACGATTTGTTTGGAATAGTGGGGCGAACGCTCCAATGGTAAGAGGTGAGGGCGTGTTTTTTCAAATGGAATATAAAGTTGATGCTGAAGCCATGCAACAAGGATTGACAAACTTCGCAACGGCAGGGTATAGGTATGACTTTGAACAAGTTGGCGATATTGCAGGCAGTTTAGATAAACAACCTTATTTGGGATTGATACCAATTAACTATGATAGGAATTACGATTGCAATATCAAATATTTAAAAAGAGAATTTGATTTAACTTTGAGTTTAGGCACTTGCACCAGTGAAAATATAATCAAATCGACCGCTTACACGCCAACAAACTCTGCCAAACCATGGGGTTACAAATATTTAATTGTTTACCTTAATAGGCATGGATTATTCGATTATTTCACACCATTTGGAAAGGTTACAAAGTCCATCAAAATAGATGCAGACACGACCGCCAAATTGTACCGAAATCCAAAAGCAATTAACACTAGCGTAATGCATAGTAAAAAGCGTGGAATAAATCAAAGCGAACAGTCAATATCAATCAATACAGGATATTTGACCGAGGGTATGGTTGAACAGGTTGAAGAGATTATTTACAGCCCATTGGTTTACTTAATCAGTTTTAGTGGGGCGGTATATACTACCGAACAGATAGGAATTACAGTAGATAGTACAATTATAACGGTTGATTCGACTTTATACACGGTGGATAATACAACCATAACTAGCAATGATGTAAATTACTATTCTGATTATAAACAATTAGCCGTTACAAATGAAAATAACGACTTAGAAATTAAGACTAGACTGAACGACAAAGGGAAAATTAATTATGACCTTAAATTCAATATTACAACCGACCGAATAAACAATGTACGATAATGATTACTGAAATTTATGTAATTACAAATGGATTAGATTTTACAAGGCTTGACCTCATGAAAGCCGAAAGCATAAATTTTAAGTATGTTTATAAAGACACCCAAGACCTTAGCAAGGTTTATAGTCCTTATTCGCAGTCTTTTGCATTAGAAGGTTCTTTAAATAATTTGCGAGCCTTAGGATTCATTGGAGACACAAGTGTGATTAAAAGTGGTAAAGTAAATAATTTTGACTGTAAAATTTACATTAATGGTTTATTATCAAAACAAGGCTTATTAAAGGTAACTGAATTGCGTGAGGAGTTTGGAAAGGTTAAAAGCATAACGGCTAATTTCACTAATAATCTTTTAGACTTAAAAACTAGAATGGGCGAAACCTTAGTAAGTGAATTACCAGAGACAGATGTTTTAATTGAATGGAGTGCAGGCAATGTTTTAGGAACTGGCGGTCTTACAAATGTAAGGTCTTTGGTTTCAGAAAAAAAGGGTGAACCAAATAAACAATATTTCGTTCCTTTGATTAGTAACAATAGAGTTTTTACAGTTGATTTGCCTAATATTTCTAATACTTTAATTTTAGATAATGTAGCTATTGATGGTAGTACTGGAAGTAATCCATACGCAACAGTACCATCGGACAAATACATTGATATAAACGAATTATCACCAGCCGTCCAGTTCCGTTCAATTATTGATATGATAAAAGAAAAGTATCAATTGAATATAGTTTTGCCTTTGGAGGAGGAGGATTGGTACAATGATTTATATATTTATTGTAACAAACAAAGTGATGGTAGCTTTAATAACGAGGCATATTACGATGTTATAAATAACTTTTCACAAACTAAAAATGACTTTACAGGTGATAAATATCAAATAACTTCAAATAATTTTACAAATGAATTTACAATAAATAATAACAACTAAAACAACTAAAAAATGGCTGAAAAAATTTTTCCAAAAGGAGTAGTTTGCTTTGACAAACACCCAAACGCCCCGTCTTTTGTTATCGGGTCGGTAGTAATTACCCCAAATGAACTTAACGCATGGTTAAGAGAAAACGAAAGCTTAATGACTGAATACAAAGACAAAAAGCAGATTAAGTTACAAT
>ERZ650310.159-NODE-159-length-19653-cov-9.004439_pt1 | contig 19653 bp, 16 predicted proteins | sample MGYA00376246_ERZ650310 | MGnify/ENA primary metagenome ERZ650310 (study PRJEB26733, sample SAMN07839286) | wastewater metagenome | biome: small river; feature: stream; material: water | place: USA: North Carolina | collected 2016-03-01 ...
AGAATGCCATAACGGCAACCTTGCCCTGCTGACGCCATCCGACACGAGCTTCTAGAAGGTCGGTAACACCGTTTAGACCCTGGGTGATGTCATACGAGATCAGACGCTCAACACGAACCTTCTGACCACCGATTGACTTCAGAATGGTCTGCTTCTTAGCTGACGATGCAGCACCACCGGTGTGGAAGGTACGCATGGTTAGCTGAGTTCCAGGCTCACCGATTGACTGAGCAGCGATGATACCGATAGCTTCACCAAGCTCTACGTTGTCACCAGTTGCTAGCGAGATGCCGTAGCAAAGTGCACAAACACCCTGCTGAGACTCACAAGTTAGAACTGAGCGAACGTGAACTGCGTCAACGTCAGCAGCCTTGAATGCGTCGACTAGCTTCTGGTCAACGGTCTGACCAGCCTTAGCGATTACATCCTTGCCGACGGTTACGTCGTTCTGCAGTGCGCGGTGTAGGACTGAAAGCTCGATTGAGTTCTCATCCCAGTTGCCATCGATGTCCTTTAGAGACTTCTCTAGACCCTTGTTGGTGCCACAGTCGACCTCGCGGACGATAACGTCCTGAGCAACGTCAACTAGACGACGGGTTAGGTAACCAGCGGCAGCAGTCTTCATCGCGGTGTCAGCGTTACCCTTACGGGCACCGGTCGCGTTGATGAAGTACTCGTTAGCGGTTAGACCAACTAGGTAGTTACCCTTCACAGGCATCGGTGCGAAGTCACCAGATGAGGTAGCCACAGGGCCACGCATACCGATGATCGAACGAATCTGTAGCCAGTTACCACGAGCACCAGAGGTAACCATCTTGAAGATGGCGTTGTCTGCAGGGATTGACTCCTGTAGCAAGTTCTGGATCTCGTTGGTGCGCTTGAACCAAAGGGCTCCAAGCTCATCGCGACGCTCGAGGTCTGACTTCAGACCGTTGTCGAACGCTTCCTGAATCTTGGTGTGCTCCTTCTCGCCATCGACGATCATCTTTGAGCGAGCCTTGTCGAATGCACCTGACATGTCGAAGTTCGCGTCAGAGATTGACATCGAGACACCTGAGCGGGTTGCCCAGTAGAAACCGGCATCCTTGATGCGGTCAAGAGCCTGAGCTACCTCAACACGAGAGAACTTCTGAACAAGCTCGGTTACGATCTTGCCGATTTCCTTCTTGCCAACCTGGTAGGTCACGTACTCGTATGCCTCTGGCAGAGTCTGGTTGAACAAAGCTAGACCGAAAGTGGTCTCGACTAGCTTGGTCTCGCCGTTGCGCTCTAGACGGATGCGAACCTTGGCCTGTAGGTCAAGTGCTCCGGCATCGAATGCCATCTGAGCTTCAGCAATCGAACCGAATGCCTTGCCCTCGCCGGTTGCGCCTTCCTTCACAGCGGTCATGTGGAACAGACCGATGATCATGTCCTGGGTAGGAACAGCAACTGGGCGGCCATCAGATGGCTTCAAGATGTTGTTCGAAGCAAGCATCAAGATGCGAGCCTCGGCCTGAGCCTCAACCGATAGCGGAAGGTGGACAGCCATCTGGTCACCGTCGAAGTCAGCGTTGAACGCAGCACAAACGAGTGGGTGAAGCTGGATTGCCTTGCCTTCAACAAGCTGTGGCTCGAACGCCTGGATACCTAGACGGTGCAGGGTAGGTGCACGGTTTAGAAGAACTGGACGCTCGCGGATGACTTCTTCAAGAACACCCCAAACCTGTGGACGTGAACGCTCAACCATGCGCTTTGCAGACTTGATGTTCTGAGCTAGGCCCAGGTCAACAAGACGCTTCATAACGAATGGCTTGAAGAGCTCAAGTGCCATCAGCTTAGGAAGACCACACTGGTGCAGCTTCAGCTGAGGACCAACAACGATTACTGAACGACCCGAGTAGTCAACGCGCTTACCTAGAAGGTTCTGGCGGAAACGACCCTGCTTACCCTTTAGCAAGTCAGATAGTGACTTGAGGGCACGGTTACCGGTTCCGGTAACTGCGCGGCCACGGCGACCGTTGTCGAATAGTGCGTCGACGGCCTCCTGAAGCATGCGCTTCTCGTTGTTCAAGATGGTCTTAGGAACTGCACCGAGGTCGATGAAGCGCTTTAGACGGTTGTTGCGGTTGATCACACGACGGTAAAGGTCGTTTAGGTCAGAGGTCGCGAAGCGGCCACCGTCAAGCTGAACCATAGGACGGATTTCTGGTGGAAGAACCGGAAGAACGTCTAGGACCATCGAGGTCGGAGGGGTGCTTGAACCAATGAATGACTGAACAACCTTCAGGCGCTTGATTGCCTGAGTCTGCTTTGAACCCTTGGTGGTTGCAATCTGCTCGCGAAGCTCTGCAGCTGCTGCATCAAGATCGAACTCGGCTAGAACCTGCTGAACTGCCTCGGCACCGATTGAGGTGTCGAAGTACTCGCCGAAGCTGTAGTCGAAGTGGTCGAAGATGACGTCGTTCTGGATTAGGTCGCCTACCTTGATTGATAGGAACTGACGCCAAGCCAACTGCTCCTTCTGGAGGTTCGCTGGGCGCTCAACGCGAGCGTATTCCTTGACGATCTTGTCGGTCTTCTTCTTGAACTCAGAGATGAGCTGCTTGATGCGCTTCTCTTCTGCAGGAGTGCGAACTACGGCAATTTCGTTCTCGTCTGCGGCTTCTTCAGCTGCAGCGGTAGCCTTCTTGCCCCAGAAGGTGTCTGGGTTCTTCTCTTCTGCGTCAACAAGCTGCTCGATTGACTTCACGAACTGAGCGTCAACCCAGAGTGGAGCTTCCCATAGCTTGATTGATGGCTCAAGGGTTAGACCGAAGGTTGCAAGCTCGTCGTACTCAGCCTGAGCAACGGCAAGCATTTCATCCTGGCGGTTCTCAAGAAGGGTGCGTACGCGGTGTACGTAGTCTTCCTTGATTAGACCGGCGTCTAGGGTGATGTCTTCGTGGTGGATCTTCATAACGCGGTAAGCCGCGAAGTAGATGATCTTCTCAAGGTCCTTTGGAGCCATGTTTAGTAGGTAACCAAGGCGTGATGGAACACCCTTGAAGTACCAGATGTGAGTAACCGGTGCGGCTAGCTCGATGTGACCCATGCGCTCACGACGAACTGATGACTTGGTTACCTCAACACCACAGCGCTCACAAACGATGCCCTTGAAGCGAACACGCTTGTACTTGCCACAGCTGCACTCCCAGTCCTTGGTAGGACCGAAGATCTTTTCACAGAAAAGACCGTCCTTTTCAGGCTTTAGGGTGCGGTAGTTAATGGTCTCAGGCTTCTTTACTTCACCGTTTGACCAAGAGCGGATGTCGTCCGAAGTGGCGAGGCCTACTCGGAGAGCGTCGAAGTTTTCAACTTCCATGATTTCTTCTCTTTCCTAAATCTCTTAGAAACCGGTGTACTCGGTGTCGACTGATGAGTTCTCGTTGCGTGAAAGGTTGATGCCGAGTTCTTCCGCTGCGCGGTCTGACTCGAAGTCATCTTCCTTTAGAGATACAACCTGGCCGGCTGCGTTGAGAACCTCAACGTTTAGGGCTAGTGACTGCATTTCCTTGGCTAGAACTCGGAACGACTCTGGAATACCAGGAGCCTGGATGTTCTCGCCCTTGACGATTGCCTCATAGGTCTTAACGCGACCGGTGATGTCGTCAGACTTGATGGTGAGGAGTTCCTGAAGGGTGTGCGCTGCACCATAAGCCTGCAGTGCCCAAACTTCCATCTCACCAAATCGCTGACCACCGAACTGAGCCTTACCACCGAGTGGCTGCTGAGTAATCATTGAGTAAGGACCGGTTGAACGAGCGTGGATCTTGTCGTCAACTAGGTGGTGAAGCTTCAGGATGTACATGTAACCAACCGAAATGTCTTCTGGGTATGGCTCACCTGAACGGCCGTCGAACAACTTAGCCTTACCGGTTTCCTTGACCAGACGGTTTCCGTCGCGGTTAGGAAGGGTTGACTTTAGAAGGCCTACGATTTCGTCCTTTGAAGCACCATCGAAGATCGGGGTGGCAACCTTGGTGCCCGGAGCTGCTGAACGCATCTCGGCAACCATGCTGTCGGCCCACTTAGCGACGCCTTCAACGTTCCAACCCTGCTTCGAGATCCAACCTAGGTGGGTCTCAAGGATCTGACCGAAGTTCATACGGCCAGGAATACCTAGTGGGTTTAGAACGACGTCAACCGGGGTTCCGTCTTCCATGAATGGCATGTCTTCGACCGGAAGGATCTTAGAGATAACACCCTTGTTACCGTGGCGACCAGCAAGCTTGTCACCCTCGGTAATCTTGCGCTTCTGAGCGATGTGAACAACTACGCGCTGGTTTACGCCAGCACCTAGCTCGTCGTCGCCAGCCTCTACGTCGAACACCTTGACACCGATGATGGTGCCCTGCTCGCCGTGAGGAACCTTTAGCGAGGTGTCGCGAACTTCGCGGCTCTTCTCGTTGAAGATTGCACGGAGCAAACGCTCTTCAGCTGAAAGCTCGGTCTCACCCTTAGGGGTTACCTTACCGACCAGGATGTCGCCAGGGCGAACCTCTGCACCGATGCGGATGATGCCGCGCTCGTCAAGCTGAGCCAAGGCCTCCTGAGAGACGTTTGGTAGGTCGGCGGTGATTTCTTCCTTACCGAGCTTGGTGTCGCGAGCGTCAACTTCATACTCTTCGATGTGGATTGAAGAAAGGGTGTCTTCCTTGACCAAGTTCTGGCTAAGGATGATCGCGTCTTCGAAGTTGTGGCCTTCCCATGGCATGAATGCCACTAGAAGGTTCTTACCTAGAGCTAGCTCACCGTTGTCGGTTGAAGGACCATCGGCAAGAACCTCGCCGGCCTCAACGCGCTGACCAGCCTCAACGATTACTCGCTGGTTGATCGCGGTGCCCTGGTTTGAACGGTCAAACTTGCGAAGCACGTATGACTTGGTTCCGCCCTTGTCCTGCTGAACGGTAACAACGTCAGCTGAAACCTCAAGAACAACACCAGCAGTCTCGTTGACTACTACTGCGCCTGAGTCGATTGCAGCTACGCGCTCCATACCGGTTCCGACGAATGGCGAGTCTGAGCGAAGCAGTGGAACTGCCTGACGCTGCATGTTCGCACCCATCAGCGCACGAGACGAGTCGTCGTGCTCAAGGAACGGGATAAGTGATGATGAAACAGACGCTAGCTGACGAGGTGAGATGTCTAGGTAATCGACGTCTTCCTTGTCAACCTCAACAACGTCGCCGCGGAAGCGAGCGAACACCTTGTTGTTTGCGAAGGTCTTGTCAGCGTTTAGAGGGGTCTCTGCTGCTGCGATTGCCTTGCCGTCTTCAGCCGCTGCGTCTAGGTACTCGATCTTGCCCGAAACCTTACCGTTTACAACCTTGTTGTAAGGGGTCTCGATGAAGCCGAATGCGTTGATGCGAGCGTATGCGGTTAGGGAACCGATAAGACCGATGTTTGGACCTTCAGGAGTCTCAATAGGACACATACGTCCGTAGTGAGATGGGTGAACGTCACGAACCTCCATCTGGGCGCGCTCACGCGCGATACCGCCAGGACCAAGGGCTGATAGACGACGCTTGTGAGCGAGGCCTGCCAGTGGGTTGTTCTGGTCCATGAACTGTGAAAGCTGTGAAGCACCGAAGAACTCCTTGATCGCGCTTACGACTGGGCGTAGGTTGATCAGGGTCTGTGGGGTGATTGCTTCGATGTCCTGAGTCGACATGCGCTCGCGAACAACGCGCTCCATGCGGCTAAGACCGATGCGAACCTGGTTCTGGATGAGCTCGCCAACGCTGCGGATGCGGCGGTTAGAGAAGTCATCGATGTCATCCGAGCTAACAGCGATCTTGGCAGTCTTGCCACCCATCTTGACTGGGAACTCTAGGCGAGCACCAGTTGAAACGGCAGCTGAGTTAGCGATCTGCTGGTCGAATAGAAGTAGGTACTTGAGGGTAGCTACGACGTCTTCAACGGTCAGGGTGTTGGCGTTTGCGTCAACGTTTAGACCTAGCTTGCGGTTTAGCTTGTGACGACCAACCTTGGCTAGGTTGTAGCGCTTGGTGTCGAAGTAGGTTGACTTCAACCATGCTTCTGAAACTTCAGCACCGGCAGTCTCGCCACGAACCTTGCGGTAGAGCTCGCGAAGAGCGTCTTCCTTGGTCACGATTGGGTTAGCGAAAACCTTTGACTTGTCGTAAGCCAGGGTGTTCTCGATTAGGTCAAGGTCGAAGGTCCAGTTAGGAGCGCCGGCCTTAACAGCTGACTCGATGTCCTTGAACTCGTCGCGGATCTGGTCTTCGGTTAGGCCAAGAGCCTTTAGGAAGATGGTTGCCGAGACCTTGGTCTTGCGGTCAACCTGAACCTGGATGATTGGCTGGCCGAAGCGAGCGATTGGCTTGCGGTCGTCGCGAACCCACTCGGTTAGGAACTCTAGGTAAGAACCGCGGCTAGGGATGATCTGAGCCTTGTTGTTACGAACGTCGAGGTTACCGGTGGTGTTGGTTGAAACAGAGAAGTAAACACCAGGTGAGCGAACAAGCTGCGAAACAACAACACGCTCGGTGCCGTTGATAACGAAGGTGCCCTTTTCGGTCATGACCGGGAAGTCACCCATGAAAACAGTCTGTGACTTGATTTCACCGGTTAGGTAGTTGGTGAACTCAGCCTTGATGTAAAGCGGCTGGGTGTATGACTTGCCCTTGGTCTTGCACTCGTCAGGAGTGTATGAAGGGTCGTAAAGCTCTGGGTTACCGAAGGTAAGTCCCATCTTTGCGTCCTGCGACGAGTTGGCTGAGTCTTCGATTGGAGAGATCTCTTCGAAGATCTCCTCTAGACCGGTCTTTGCAGACGGGCCCTCTTTCTCACGCCAAGCTGGTGCGCCGACGAGCCAGTCAAAGCTCTCGGTCTGCAGGCTTAGTAGGTCTGGTAGCTCGATCGGCTCTGGTGACTTTGCAAATGAAAGTCTCTTAGCGAGGCGGTCGTTCTTGATGGTTTTTGCGTTCTTCGCAGCCAATGTTCCTCCAAGGAATACTGCTATTCATCGATCGCGACTCAATGAATAGATGGGTGAAAAATCGCAACCTAAAACCTGTGACGCCAAAATATGCGGTCACGCGCGCAGCCAAAATATGCATGCGGGGTGTTTGGGAGCAAAGGTTCAGTCTATAACGATTAGGAAAAGGTTGTAAACAATTTTTCTGGAAAATCACACAGAAAAATCCGATTGGTGCTAAAAGAACAAAAACAGCTTGCCGCGCAGCGTCTTTTCGAATCTTTCGAACGACCCATCCATGGTGGCCAGGTCGCGCGCATCGAGAATCATGGATGTCGTGCCATCGGCGAATTTGGCTAAAACACAGGGCTCTCGGCCGGTGCTCGAGGTTTCGGTTTCGAGTTTCAGGTCGTAATCTGCGGCGAGCGAGGCGCCTAGGGCTGCAAACTTCGCCTTTTGCTTGGTGAGGCGCTTCAGTTCACAGCCGCCACCGAGCGCGAACCCCTTCTTGGCGAGGTGCACTCCGACGATGGCAACCGGGGTAGTTTGCATCAGCAGGCGACGATAGCGTCGTTGATCTTGTCGGCCCATCCTTGTGCGTCGTCGACGCCAACCAGGATGCGGGTGAAGCGCGTGCCGCGAGCCTCTGGGGCCATCTTGGCGGCCAGGGTGATCTCGAGTGGCTGGCCGTGCTTGCGGGTCCAGCTCACAAAGGCGCGGTCGCCCTTCTTTATGAATGTGCCGGCGATGATTACGCCAGGTAGGCCGGTGCCGATGCGCATGCCGAGGGTCGTCCACCAGTTCTTTGGTGCCACGGTTGCGCCACGGATGGCGACGCCGTTGACCGTCACGTCACCGTGAAATGCGGCGAGCTTATCGCCGGGCGTTAGTCGAACGATTAGTTGGTCGTCGGTTAGCTCAAGTTTTGGCATATCGCCAGTTTTACACAGATTGAGAAAAATAGGACTTTGCAAAACCAGCAGAGCGCAACACTTCAGAGGCGAGGCAAAGAACGTGTGACTTTGTTTTGCCGAGCAATTGAGAAAACCCTCAGCGGAAACTGAGGGTTCAATCAAACGCTATGAGAGGCGTAGTTCCGGCCCAAAAAGCCGAGGGTGACTCCTCTTCTAGTAAAACATGACCTCTTTCAAATTGGAAGGGTCATGGGCCGGCTCTACGCCCGATTCTTAGCTCACACCTGAGAAGAGGGGAGATCAACTTGAGTCAGTCTCTGTTGATCAAACTGATTGTGTTGGTGATGAAAGTAATCATTCTGGTTCTTGAGATCATCATCGCTATTAGGTAGATCCAAAAGGTGGCCTCGCTCTTGAGTTCAAGGGCGGGGTCATCTTTGCCGGTTAGCTTCGCGTCTCCGCCAAAACATCTCAACTCCAGGTAAATAAAAACCGCCGACCTAGCGGGTTCCCACGAATAAGAAAACCCCGCCAAAGTATCTCTACTCCTGGCGGGGCTTCGGCCACCGAGTCGACATAACCTGTCACCTCGCTCGGGCCTCGCGGTGACGGAGGGATTTGAACCCTCGGTGCGCTTTCACGCACACTTGTTTTCGAGACAAGTACCTTCGGCCGCTCGGACACGTCACCGTGGGATAGATTACTACATCATGAGTACTGAAGGTTCTTCGAAGGCCATCGCTGCGGCCCTGGCAGCAAACATCGGCATTGCCATCACCAAGTTCATCGCTGCCGGCATCTCTGGTTCGGCCTCGATGTTCGCCGAAGCCATCCACTCGGTTGCTGACTCTGGCAACCAGCTGTTGCTAATCGTCGGTGGAAAGCGCAGCCGTCGCGAGGCAACCGATGCCCATCCATTCGGCTACGGACGCAGCCGCTACATCTATGCCTTTATGGTCTCGATTGTGTTGTTCTCAATCGGTGGTCTGTTCTCTGTCATGGAGGGCTTCGACAAACTTCAGCACCCGCACGAACTCGAAGCCGCCTGGTTGCCGCTGACCGTGCTTGGTGTTTCGATCATCCTTGAAAGCCTGAGCCTTCGCACCGCACTTCGTGAGGCAAAGAAAATACGAGGTTCTCAGAGCCTGGTTCAGTTCATCCGCCACGCCAAGTCTCCAGAGCTGCCGGTTGTGATGCTCGAAGACATGGCCGCACTGCTCGGTTTGGTATTCGCATTCGCAGGCGTTGGCCTGACCGTACTCACCGGCAACCCGGTTTTCGACGCCTATGGAACGCTTGCGATTGGTGCTCTGCTGATCGCCGTTGCTGTCATCCTTGGTGCCGAGACTTCATCCTTGCTCATCGGTGAAGGTGCAACCGCGGGCGATACCGCCAAGATTCGCGAGGCTCTGGCCGGCGCCGAGGGCGTGCAGTCGATCATCCACATGAAGACCCTCTACCTAGGCCCAGATGAGCTGATGCTCGCCGCCAAGATCGGTGTGAACGCTACGGCGAGCGCCCACGAGATCGCTCAGGTTATCGACGCGGCCGAGGTTGCTGTGCGCGCGGTGGTTCCGGCCACGCGAGTTATTTACCTCGAGCCAGACATTGCACGCGAATACGAAATCTAGTTAGTGATACATCTGGCGTTGCTGAATGGCGATGCTCAGAAATCCGAAAACTAAAGCGATCATCGCAAACCAGAAGTAGATGAACGGCAAGCTAAACAAGTAGCCGATTGCCAGCCCCACCCAGCGCTGAATTCGCTGTTTCTTCGAATCGGTCGAATTCGCCCAGTTCTTGTTCATCTTGATAACTCGGATGATGACGGTCAAAGTGCTTACCGCTGCCCCGCCAGTCGCCAAGAACAGAAGAAGACTCAGCAGCCAGGCGAGAGCCCCCGGGGTCACATCAAGCACAGCCATAAACAGAAGGAACGAGATTACCGCGACTCCGAATAGGAGGAATGGCCAGTTCTGTTTTGAGATTCGAAGTTTCATTAGCGCAACTCGAATGTCAGCATGCTGATAATGAGCAAAAGTAAGGTGAGCACAAACCCAGCGATTGGCAGAGTGGCTGCGATTGCAATGATCGCAGCGACCCGTCGCTGGTTTCGAAGTGATTTGTCATCGGCAGAATCAGCCCAGGCCCAAGCCTTCTTAGCCAACCGCCAAAACAGTACAACAGCCGCGATGATCGCTGTGGTCGGCCCGATGTAAATGAAAACGTAAAACAGCCCTTTTTGTGATTCGGGCACCCTAGTGTCTGGCGGCAATCGAAGCAGGTTTGCCAGAATGACGAAGGAAACTACGGCCCAGCCCAACAACCAAAGCGGCCAGGATGTTTTATTCAGCACCCGTTTCAAGATTTACCCCCAGTAGTCGTGCAAGGTCGGCCGGGGTTTCGGCCACCGCGTCGGCCTGAGCCCACTCGGATGCGTCACCGCTACCCCACTTAACCAGTACCACTTCGATGCCGTGTTCGCGAGCACCTTCGATGTCGTGGATGCGGTCACCCACCAACACCACACGAGATAGGTCTGCGTCGAGCAGTTCGAGTTCGGCGAGCGCGTAGGTGATCACGTCGGCTTTGGCGCTGCGGGCGCCATCGTTCGAGGCGGTGCCGAGCACATCAAACAGGTGCAAGAAGTCGAAGTGGTCGCCCACGATCTTGACGCCCGAAAGCCCCTTCGAGGTTGCCAGCGAATTGAACTTGCCGGCCGCCTTGCTTGCCGCAATCACTTCAAGGATGCCCGGGAAGACATCCGCCTCGAGTGCTCCGCCGCCCTGCAGGTAACGCTCGCGGTAAATGTCGCGGGCACGTTCGGCTTGAGCCAGGTCTCCCCCGCAGATTTTGATGAACGAATCGAGCAGCGGTGGGCCGATGTATTGGTTCAATTCATCTCGGCCGATAAGAGGCAGCCCCATAGCGGCGAAGGTGTGATTGAAAGAGTTGAAGATGCCGGCACGCGAATCGATGATGGTGCCGTCGAGGTCCCAAAGAACCGTGGTGAACGAATGACTACTATCGATCAACGCTTGGCCTGAAAGAATTCGCGAATCTGTGCAGAGCATTCATCCTTGAGGATGCCGGGGATAACCTCGACCGGCGAACCCAGACGACCGTCGCGCAACAGGTCATAAAGCGAGCCCGAGGCGCCGACGCGCTCATCCCAGGCGCCAAAGACCACCTTAGGAATCCGAGCGGCCACAATCGCCCCCGCACACATCACGCATGGCTCGAGGGTGACGATCAGGGTGCACTTCTCGAGACGCCAATCTTCGAGCTTGGCCGCGGCCTCGCGAATCGCGATGATCTCGGCGTGACCGGTTGGGTCGTGCGCCACCTCGCGGTTGTTGTGAGCCATCGCGATGATCTCGTGCTGCTCATCAAGGATGATGGCGCCGACCGGAACATCCGTGCCCGACTTTGCAGCTTCGGCGAGCGCGATCTGCATCAGCGATTCGTAATTCATGGGCACCTCCCGCGGGCCATTCGATTGGGTTAGATTTAGCCTATGCGAGTTCACATTGCCGACCACCCACTGATCACCCACAAAATCACCGTGCTGCGTGACAAGACCACACCTTCGCCAGTCTTCCGTCAGCTGGTTGAAGAGCTGGTTACCCTGCTCGCCTATGAGGCAACCCGCGATGTTCGCGTCGACAAGGTGACCGTCGAGACTCCGGTGACCACCGCTCACGGCGTGAAGCTTTCGCGACCTCGCCCGATTGTGATTCCGGTGCTTCGCGCTGGTCTCGGCATGCTCGAGGGCATCGTCAAGTTGTTGCCGACCGCCGAGGTTGGATTCTTGGGCATCAAGCGCGACGAAGAGACTCTGCAGCCTTATACCTACGCTAACCGCCTGCCTGATGACCTGACCGGTCGCCAGGTGTTCATCATCGACCCGATGCTTGCCACCGGCGGAACCCTGATTGACTCGATCGACTATGTCTTCGAGCGCGGTGCCACCGAGGTTACCTGCATCTGTTTGCTCGGTGCACCTGAGGGATTGGCTGCTGTCGAGGCGCACGTTGCCGGCAAGGATGTTCGCATCGTGCTCGGCGCACTCGACGAGAAGCTAAACGAGCACGGATACATCGTGCCTGGCCTCGGTGACGCCGGCGACCGCCTCTACGGCATCGCTCAATAACTGCTCTCGATACCGCCAAAAACGGTAACAAAAAGACAGATGGCCCCGAAGCTGCGGGGCTGGGGGATAATTAACGTTCTATGACTAACCAGCACCCGGAATTTGATGCGGCGCCACCAAGCAATGTGGCCCGCGGTTTCGCGCTGTACGTCGGCGTGGATGAAGCAACCGCTAAGGCTGCCGGCACCACCCTGGCCGAGCTAGTTAACGCACTGCGCGCAAAGGTAACCGAGATGGTTCCCTCGGCACACGACGAGACCTACGCCGCGGTTGCACTGGCCCCAAAGAACATCGGCGGCAAGAACGTCGACATCGTTCGCACCGCGCTGCGCGACCCTCGCGCCCTCGACAAGCTGGTCAGCAAGGCCGAAGAAGAAGATACCGCCAACAAGGGCATCCTGATTGACTTCAGCCGCAAGAAGGTCTTTGCCAACGGTGAAAACGCCGAACTGACCTACAAAGAGTTTGAACTGCTCAGCTACCTGATCAACCACGAGGGTGAGACGGTTAGCCGCGAAGAACTCATCGAGTTGGTCTGGGCCGGTGACGAGGCAAACGCGCCAAGCGACCGCACCATCGACGTTCACATTCGACGCCTGCGCTCGAAAATCGCCGGTTACGAAGACATCATTCGCACTGTCCGCGGCGGCGGATACCGCTTCGACAAGCACCCTGATGTGCACGTCGAGGATTACTCGATCTAATCGTGTTCGATCAGCTGGAGAGCATTGCCGATCAGGTTCTCGAACTGATTGACTCTGGCACGCCCACCCCAATCATCCTGGTCGATGGCCGCACCGGATCGGGCAAGACCACCTTCGCCGCAGCACTGCAAAACCGACTGTTTCAAAAGGGCGAATCGGCTCCGCGCGTGATTCACATGGATGACCTCTACGAAGGCTGGGATGGCCTACAGGCCGGCGTCGACTACTTGATTCGTCAGGTTTTGAGCCCACTCGGTCGCCGCGAAGGCGCCAGCTGGCAAGAATACGACTGGGCCGCCGGTGAACGTTCGGGCACCTGGCGCGAGTTTCGCGGTGGCACTCCCCTGATCATCGAAGGCGTCGGTTCGCTTAGCCGAATCGCAGCTGAGCAGGCGGACATCACGGTCTGGCTCGAAGCAGATCAGGAAGTTCGACAGGCACGCATCGCCGACCGAAAGGCCGAGGGTGACGGCGACGGCTCTTGGTTTGCGATGTGGTCGGCTCAGGAAGCCGATTTCTACGCCCGTGAAAAGTCGAGCGAAATCGCCGACTTCACGATCAGCAACTAAGCAGCTTTGCGGTTTTTCAACCAGGTACGCACGCCGGCAATTACCGAAGCCAGGATGAAGAACGCGGCGATGCCGTAAGACGCACTCTTTACCGCCGGAATGCTGGCCGCGTAGTAGCCGGCCAGCGTGAGGCCGGTTCCCCAAGCCAATGCACCAACCGCGTTGGCGCTAAAGAACTTGTAGTAGTTCATCTTCGAGATGCCGGCGATGGCTGGCACAAAGACGCGAGCCCAGGGCATGAAGCGCGAGATAACCACGGCCCACCAACCCCATCCGAGGTAGAACTTCTCAGACTTGGCGATGGCCGAGTGCAACCAGGCACCCTTGCGCTTGTCTAGGTATGGGCGACCGTAATGGCGGCCGAGCGTGTAACCGACCTGATCGCCAAGCCAGGCCGAGATGCCGACGCCGATGGCCATGACCCAAATGTTTACCTGACCCTCGGTGGCGTGAGTGCCGGCGGCACCGGCGGCAACTAGGCCGGCGGCAAAAACCAGTGAGTCACCGGTGATGAATGGAACGAATGCGCCAACGAACAAACCGGTGCCGGCAAAGACCAAAGCCCAAACCACGGCATAGAACAGGATCGGGCCGGTCTGGACATACCAGCCGCTGATCTGATCAGAAATTGATGCGTGGATGATTGGGTGCATGACTCAAGCCTATGCTGTGAAATGACTGCGACTTCTGTGAATTTGTGATTCACAGGCTTAACATCAAAGTGAAGGTCAAGAAACCTTCGTAGGAGGTGTCAAATGATCCAGAACAACTCATGCAACTGCGGTGACAACTGCAAGTGCTCGGGCAAAACCGAGAACAAGGGCTGCAACTGCTAAGTCACCCAGCTTAAAGAAAACCCCCGACCATCACTGGCCGGGGGTTTTGCCTTATCTGGCTGCGCGTCGCCGCGCAAAATCCAAACCTTATGCAGGCAGACCGTGCAGAACGATGTCAGCTAGGTCGACGCGGGTGCGTGGTGCGATCTCGCGCTCGTGCAGTGGGCCCTCAAGCTTGTCGGCCGGAGCCAACTTGCCGATTGCCACAACGGTGATGATCTCCATGTCTTCGTGAAGGTCTAGAGCGGCGGCTGCAGCAGCCTTGTCTAGGCCGGCCATCTGGTGGGTGTAAAGACCAAGTGACTGAGCCTGGATGACTAGGTTGCCGACCTGTAGGCCTGCGTCATACTGAGCGAAAACGGCTGGGCTGCCATCCTGGTTGACCTTGCTGACTGAAACGACGATTAGCGCTGAAGCGGTTGGGCCCCAGGCTGCGTTCCATGAAGCAAGTGCAGGTGCAACTGCCGAGTGAAGTTCGGTGCCGCGCGCTAGAACTGAGAAGCGCGCAGGAGTTGAGTTGTTTGAAGTGGTTGCCCAACGAGCAGCCTCAAGAACTGAAACGATTTCGTCCTTGGTAAGTAGGTAGGTCTCGTCGAATGAACGAGGTGACCAACGCTCTGCCAAGACTGGCAGGATTGGTGCTGCGGTGATTGCAGTTTTTGACATGCTTTTTATACCTTTTGTCTAGTGGGGGTTTACTAAGCATAGCAGGTAGGCTGGCAAAATGTCACGCAGAGGTTTCCTTTTATTTCTTGCCATCGGCCTAGCCTGGGGAGTTCCGTACTTCTTTCTCGCAGTAGCCGGCAAAGACTTTTCTACCCCGACCGTAATCTTTAGCCGAGTCACCATCGGTGCTTTGATTTTGGTTCCATTGGCCATCAAGCGCGGCGCACTGAAGCCTGCGCTAAAGGCGTGGCCTTGGGTATTGTCATTCGCGGCAATCGAGATGATCGGCCCTTGGTTCTTGCTGACCGAGGCAGAGCGTCACGTTCCATCAGGCCTTGCGGGTCTGATGATTGCCACCGTTCCAATCTTCGGCATGCTGATCGCCTACTTCTTTCAGGGCGACAAATCGGTTCGCCACCCGAAGACCCTCGCCGGTCTTGCCATCGGTTTCGCCGGTGTGGTTTTGCTCGTCGGCATCGACTCGCTAACCGGAACCTTCGAACCGATCTATTTGCTCATGCTGGTTTTGTCGGCACTCGGTTATGCGGTTGCCCCGGCTATCGCGAATGCAAAGCTCAAGGATGTGCCGACAGTCGGCGTCATCGGCCTTTCGCTGACCATGGTTGCTGCGTTCTACGCAATTCCCGCACTGACCGCGCTACCTGGTGAGATTGCCGCCGGCCCGGCCTGGACGTCGGTTGGTTCACTGGTCGGCCTCGGCGTCATCAGTTCGGCACTGGCCTTCGTGCTGTTCTTCGAACTCGTCAAAGAGGTCGGTTCGGCACGTGCGACTTTGGTCACCTACCCGAACACCGCCTGGGCTCTTCTGCTGGGCATCGTGTTCTTGCACGAACCGATCACCATCGGTTTGCTAACCGGCTTGCCGCTGGTCGCACTCGGTAGTTACCTAGCACTGCGCAAGCACTAGGCGCTACGCAAGCACTAAGCCACAACGCACTATTTGAGTAGTTCGTCGACGATCGACTGAATGTTGGCGCGACGACCGTAGAAGAAATACTCATCCGCTGGGTTACGCAACTCATCGATGCCGGCAACCAGCTCGGCCGCGGTGTCAAACGCCGAGGCGTATCCCCCGTCGATCAGCGGGGCGAGATGCTCCCATCCTGGCAGCTTGATGATGGCAACCTTGGCACCCAAACCGGCGGCTTCGATCAGTGCGGTTGAGAAGACACCGACCGAGATTTCGGATTCGGCGATTACCTCTAGCGAAGACTTTTCGAACTGCATCAGTGACAGGTTGGCCGGAGCCGAACCAGAGAGCCCCGCAAGGTAACCGGCGAACTCTTCGATCTCGTTGCGCGGGTGAAGTTTGAAAATGACCTTGAGGTCTGGGCGGGCGGCGGCAAAATCGACGGCGGCCTTGAGAATGTCGAGACCAATCAGCGGCTGCGAAAGCACGACGACCTGGCCGGCCACCTTCGGAATGTGACGCTCACGAATCGACTCGAACTCTTCGGTAGAACCGATCACGCGAACCGACTGACCACCGGCGCGCTCGATGCCCGAGGTCCAGTAGTCACCCCAGGTCCAGATTTCATCCGGGATGTATTCGATCTTCGGCGAACCCGGCCACGAGAACTGCAGCGAATACTTCGAGAAGACGCCACTCTGAATCTCGATGACCTTCATGCCAAGGCTCTGAGCTGCGGCCTGAAGCGGCATGCGGGCCGCGTTGACGGCAAACACATACTTGGCGCTGGTGCGCTTGAAGATCTTTCGGTAGCCGTGTTTCTGGATGAAGAAGATGCGCAACATCCAACGCGGGAAGGTGCGCAGCGGGTCGAGGCTGAAACCGGTCTGGGTCTCGAGCGCCTTGACCACGCGGGCATACTTAGCGAGGTCGGCCTTCTTGACGCCTAGGCGCACAATCACGGCGGCCGGGTAGTGCCAGCGGCGGTTGAAGTACCCGTTTAGGTCTTCGACGCGAGGACGGTTGGTGATTTTGTCCCAGGTGCCAACACCAAGGATGAGCCCGCGATCACCGAGCGCATCGATAACCGGCTGGGCAAACTTTTCGATGTGTGGTTCGTTGCCGTCGCGGGTGGCAAAGGGCACCACGATGGCCTGCTTCGACTTGAGGTTGCGGTAGTCGGGCTCCCCCAGATGCGCGGCGGCACCCTCGATTTTGCGTGGGCTAAACGAGCGCGAAGCGAGCGGACCAAGCCAACCGAAACGAACCGCGCGCCACAGCAATAGCGACGGCTTGCGGCCACGGTATTGCTCGACATTGTCGTAGAAGTCGACTTGCTTGCCCTGGCCCGAGGCGAAAAGACCAGAGTTGGCCATCAGGGTCTTGAGCAAGCGCGAGCGCATTACCGGCCAGATTTGTACGCCCATTACGCGCCAGTTGTAGAGATCTTCGGCGGCCTCAACGGCAAAGAAAGCCTCGCCTATCGAGGCGATGCCCTTTTCTTCTGCCTTAGTGCTCACTCAGCAATCTTAATCGCAGCCCACAGCTCAGCCTCGGATGCCGGCTGGGCATAGTAGTAATCGCTGCGATCGCCGGCTGCGGTTGCGGTGGCCAAGAAGTGGGTTAGTGCATCCTGGTTTTCGATCAGGGTCGCGTCACCGCGTTCGACCAATCCACGGATGTGTTGCCAGCCCGAGAACCCGAGCACACCAACCTTGCAACCGAGGGTCAGCGCCTCGAAGAGTGCGGTCGTATAGACACCGAGCACGAACTCGCTGCGAGCCATTAGGTCGAGGGTGTTGTCGGCCGGGTCGGCGAGCAGCAGGTTGGCCGGAGCATCCGATCCGAAATCGGCCGGAGCCTCTTGTGGGTGCTGCTTGAGGGTGAAGACGAAGTCTGGGTTAGCCGCCGCGGCTCGAACCAAGAACTCGGTGATTGCCTTCGTTGCGTGTGCCTGAGATGCGATCAAAACGGTCTTTGGCTGGTGGTCGTCACCGGTCTTGGCCAGCTCGGCGGTGCGGGCAACCGCATGGGTGATGAAATCTGGCGAACCGATGATTTTGCGCTTGGTGGCGGCGGGCAGGTCGGCCACATCGCCCCAATACTGGCCCCATTCGAGGAACTCATCTGGTTGGTAGGAAACCTCGGTTTGGCCGGCCCAAGACAGGTATGGGTGGATGCCCGAGATGGCTCCGTGCTGAGGTTCGACCACGGTAACCCCGGCGGCTTGAGCGCCGGCGATGAGGCCGCGCTTCCAGGCGTTGACGATGAACACCTTGCGAACCTTGGCGGTGATGAAGAACTTCTTCCAACCCATGCGCTGTGCCGCGAATTGCACCAGCAACCAGCGCGGAAAATGACGATAAGGGCCGGTGATTTCGGTCACCGCGATGCCGAGACCGGCTGCCGCACCCGACAACTCCCCCTCGATGTGAGCGATGACTCGAGCGTATTTTTCGCGGTGCGATTTGCGCAGGGTCGGTGCCACCAAAAGCAGCGCCTGGCGACGATAGCGCGCGGTGAATTCTTGTTCGAGGGTTTCGACCTGCGGTCGGCCAGAACCGGCGTCTTCAGGGCCCATACCAAGGATGAGTGGTTGGTGACCATGCGCCTTGAGTGAGTCGACGATGAAACCCGAGAACGGGTCTAAACCGTTGGCATCGCGGCGGGTGAACGGCACCACGGCATAATCGGCAGGCGCAAAGGCGGCGAGGGTTTCTGAACTAGCTGCCTTGACTGGCGAAACAGCCGGGCGGCGCTCAAAGATGCCGAGTTGCTCGGTGACCTCGCGCATCAGCATTCCGCGTAGCAACGGCCAAAGGTAGATCGACCCGATCTTCCACGCGACCAAGTTTTCGCGAGCCTCGATATCGGCAAAAATGCCCCAGACTCGCTCGATGCTTGGTTTTAGCTCATCGCTCAAGAAGCGCCTTGGCCTTTTCGAAGTCTTCTTTAGTGTCGATGTCTACCGACTCTTCACGAGTCATGATGTAGGCGGCGGCGTTGGTCACCGGCACGGCACCAGAGGCAATGAAGTCGCTCAACTTGAAGATGTAGACGGCACCATTTGGAATGTAGGCGGCCTGCAGGGTTTGACGGTTTGCCTCAAAAGCCTGTGGGAAGAGTGGGGTTAGCTGGCCGCGCTCGTTGATGTTCAGAGTCCAGTAAGGGCTCTTCTCTGGAGTGGTCACCGAGACCACCGAGCGCACACCAGGGGTCAACATTTTGAAGGCTTCTTCGACGTGCAGACCGGTGCGAGCCGGCGAGGTTGGCTGGAGATAAACGATCCAAGGGTCGCGACCGTCGAGGTCGACCATCACATCTGGTGAACCGAAGTAGTCGCGCAAAACATCGGCGGCGGTGGCTTCATCCGAGGCGGCAAATGGCGAACGTTTGAAGGTGACCGCTCCGGCGGCCTTGGCCTCGGCCAGAATCGCCTCGTCGTCTGAAGAAACCACGGTTACGTCGACCTTTGAGCCGCCCAGCCAGTCGGTGGCCGAAGCAACCGCGCGCTGAATCATGCTCTTGCCGCCGAGCTTCATCAGGTTCTTGCCAGGCAAGCCCTTAGAACCACCGCGGGCCGGGATGAATGCGATAACCAGGTTGTCGTCTAGCATGCGAACCTAGTTCAACCACTGCTCGACGTTGTTGCGGGCATCGTTTAGGTCGTCGTGGCGACCGATGTCTAGCCATGATTCGTGAATCGGGAAGGCCGAAACCTTCTGACCCTCGGCCTTGATCTTGTCGAGCAAGGTTGGCATGTCGCAGTATTCATCGGCCGGCACAAGCGAGAGAGCCCATGGGTCTAGCGCATAGATTCCGGCAGAAACCATCGAGCGGTGCAGCGGCTTCTCAGAGATCGACTCGACCTCGGTGCCGTTGATGTTGACCACGCCGTAAGGAATCTGGAACGAGTATT
>ERZ650310.160-NODE-160-length-19634-cov-3.874202_pt1 | contig 19634 bp, 25 predicted proteins | sample MGYA00376246_ERZ650310 | MGnify/ENA primary metagenome ERZ650310 (study PRJEB26733, sample SAMN07839286) | wastewater metagenome | biome: small river; feature: stream; material: water | place: USA: North Carolina | collected 2016-03-01 ...
ATGATAAGTTTCAGATTATTACTAGACACGACGCATCAGAATTAAATATTCCAAACAGTTATTTGGGCATTGAATATTCAGAAGAGATAATTTTTATTCAGGCTACTATAAGCTTTGGTAGATCTGTGGACCTTAAAAAGAACCTCTATAAGGCCATTTGCGAGAGCCTAGTAAAAAAACTTAACGTCAGGCCTCAAGATATTTTTATCAATCTGCTTGAAGTAAGCAAAGAAAATTGGTCGTTTGGGAATGGCGAAATGCAGTACGCCGATAAGGATTAGCCATCCTCAGTACTAGTCAATTCAGCTCTAGGCTACCAAGCAAAACCAAAACCAAAACCAGTTTCAGCTACTAGCTATAAAACGGATAAATATCTGCCATCTTGGTGAAAGGTAGATGGAGACAAGACTAAGGTTAGCTAGCCTTCTCAACAGAAAAAAATCTCATTTTTTCAGTTAAGACTTTTGGTCGATGTTTATGCGCTTCTCCCTCGGGCACTATAAATACATCCCCAGGCGCATACCTAAAAACTTTTCCAGCGATATCAAGCTCAACTTCGCCCTCGATGACGTAGCCAATGTGACCCTTTAAGCACCAGTCGGCGTGAACCATGGCTTTATCCCATTCAACCAAGCGTACTTGTCTATCGCCTAGTTGAACACGCTTGTAGCGCATTCCATCTCCTGCTTCGAACCAAGCAATATCATCGAACATGATTTTGTAGTTCTGAGGCATTTTCATTTGTAATTTCCTATGTTGCTAATCGTTACCAACATTTAAACAGCATTCTCAATTTATTGGTTTATTTGTTGCGGGCTTTGGTTGATTTCACTCCCATGCTATGCGGGGGCTTTTGTTTTGTATAGAATTTATCCATGACAAATCTAAATCAGCTACCTACAGACCTACCCATTCCTCAAGATGATGGTTCAACCAATCATTTAAAGGGGATGAAGTTGCCTAATGTTGCATTAGCAGCCACCAATGGTAAGACCGTTAATCTTGGAGAAATTGAAGGTAAATTAGTTATCTATTGCTATCCAATGACTGGGCAACCCAATGTTGCTTTGCCCGATGGGTGGGATCAAATTCCTGGAGCAAGAGGATGCACGCCACAAAGTTGCTCATTTAGAGATCACTATCAAGAGCTTCAAACATTGGGCGCAGAGCTTGTGGGCTTGAGTGTTCAATCTACGGAATACCAAAAAGAGATGGCCGATAGACTTCATCTGCCATTTCCAGTTGTTAGTGATGTGAACTATCAATTTCAAAAAGCATTGAATATGCCAACCTTTGTAGCTGCTGGAATGACATTATTAAAGCGAGTTACATTAATTGCGAATAATGGCGTAATCGAAGCAGTTCACTACCCCATCTTCCCAAGCGATAGTGATCCGGCTTGGGTGATTGATTATTTGAAAAGCCACTAGGGTTAAGCGCACCTTGCCTTGGCCGATTTTGCCTCGGTCACTAAGAAACGCTAAAACCTCGTGGTGAGTGACAAGGCTGCTGCAATGCCGGTTGAATAGTTTGAGCTGTAAGCAGTGCCTCCATCCGCATTCGTTACTGAAAGCTTTCCGCCGATATTTGCCGCAAGATATAAGTCAGCACTACTGCGCTTGTCTATTGCGTAGCTTAATCGGGTAAAGACCGGAATAAAACTATTTTGACCAATGCCATTGGGCGTGTAGTTCGAGTTACTTAATCTAAATCGATAAGACCTATAAGCCCCGCCTCCTGCAATGCTCCATTTATCTGCCAGTGCGTAAGTTAGCTCAAGTCCAGCGCCGCCCGAGGGTCCTGCTGGCAGAGGATTATTGAGCGTCCACTTGTCAGCAATCTTCCAGTTAATGAGTAGATATGGAAAGACCTTGGTTTTATCAACTTGACGAAATACACCAGTTCCAAGGCCGATGGTGAGAGTGTCAGAATATTTTTTTGTAGCGCTACCAATTGCGCCATAGGTTGCTGCGCCGGCTGTACCAACACCATTTTCTGCTACCCAATCTACGATGGGCGCGAACCCGGCACTCCAACCATCCTCCAGCCTTTGAAAATAACTTAGCCCAACTCCTGGACTTTGAATGCCCTTCCAAGGAGTTTTATTGCCATAGCCACTAACGTTGCCCCAGGACCAGTTTTGATAACCATCACGCAGATTTAGTCCAATGCTTGAATTGGTATCTAGTTGATAGCGATTGTTCAGGTGAATATTGGCATCTTGCCAATTAAAGCTGCCGCCAGAGCCAATATTGGTATTGAATTGGCTGATTGCATTCACATTAAGAGATGTGATAACGGAGCCGACAGGCGTGTTTTGTGGGGCAAAATTTTGAGCATGAGCCCAAGAAGCACTACAAAGTGCCAGCAATAGAGGGAGCTTGTATGTATTTGTGATTTTCATATTTTTCAATTTAGTCGGCACCAGAATTAAGTCAATACTAATGTGAAATTTACAAGAGAGTTGGCCGTTGCAATAACCAGAAATTAACTGCTCCAAATTACCGTTCTGCTTGTTATTTGATCTGGCATTAGTGCCCTCAGGTATTCTTCGAAAATGAAAACAGCCAATCTTGCGACGATGACACCATTGCTGGCTCTAAAGCTGGTTATGGTTGCGGCATTGTGGGGTGGAACTTTTATCGCTGGAAGGATTTTGGCCCAGTCCTTGCCATTAATGACAGCGGCATTTGGCAGATTTTTTGTTGCTTCCATATTGCTGGTATTCGTTGCAGTAAAGATGGAGGGAAAGTTGCCACGCTTAAATCGCGAGCAAATGTTACTAACTGCTGTTTTGGGTTTCACGGGCATTTTTCTTTACAACATCTGTTTTTTTGGCGCATTAGCGAGAGTGCCTGCAGGGCGTACATCATTATTTGTAAGTCTTACGCCAATAGTGACTGCAATTTTGGCGGGAATCATCTATAGCGAGAGACTTGGTTTGCGTCGCTGGATGGGCATAGTGGTGGCCTTACTTGGGGCAATTGTTGTGATTACGCGCGGCGATTTGCTTGGGGGCATTGCTGATATCAGTCAATCACTTGGCTTGGGCGAGCTAATGATGCTGGGTGCCGTTTTGAGTTGGGCGACTTACACCCTAATCTCACGCAAGGTGCTAGAGACACTTTCCCCTATCGCCGCGACTACTTACGGTACCTTATGGGGCTTTGTATTTTTAAGTATTGGCGCTATTGGAGAGTTTAGGGAAATAGATTGGATGCTCTTAGGTTGGCGTGTATGGACTTCCGTTTTTTACTTAGGCGCCTTTGGTACTGTTCTCGCATTCATTTGGTATTACCAGGGTATTCAACTGGTGGGGCCATCGCGCACTGCCATTTTCACCAACCTGGTTCCGGCATTTGGGGTTTTATTTTCAGCAGTATTGCTTGGTGAGCCGATATTAATTTCAATGGTGGTTGGTGGGCTAATCGCTGCCTTAGGCGTTTCCTTAGTTAACAAGAAATAGCATCTGGTAACGTCAGCCCTTGTTAATTCTTCTGTAGCTATGAAAACCAATGAGGGCGGTATCCATTTGTAGGTGAAACTATCGTTATGAGCATTGATGAATACCGCATAGCGGACAGTAAAGACATTCCAGAGCTTGTTGCTTTAATTAATAGTGCATACCGCCCCATCGGTTCTGATGCTGGGTGGACTCATGAGTCAGATCTTGTAGATGGAGAGAGAATTAATGCTTCTCAACTTGCTGGCCTGCTTGAGCGTGAGGGATCAACTGTATTGCTGGGCTTGAGTAAAGGCGAGATTATTGCTTGTGTGAATGTTAATGAAGAATCTGGAGCAACTTATATCGCCATGCTGACGGTTAAGTCTTCATATCAAAATGTTGGCTTAGGCAAAGAGATGCTTCAGCTTGCAGAAGAGTATGCCGAGAATCAATATGAGTCTTCGGCATTTAACTTGTTTGTAATTTCAGAGCGCAAAGAGCTATTTGATTTTTATCTGCGCAGGGGCTACAAGTCTACCAATATCACCTCAGAGTATCCAGCAAGCGCCGGTGTTGGGACCCCTAAAGTCACTGGGCTTAAATTGGTGCTGTTAACAAAAGAGCTTGCCTAGGTAGCGCTGGATCTTTCTTGGGCGGCCAGTAGCCAGCAACCATCTTCAGTGGTTTTTATTTCTTAAGCGTAATATCCATATAAGGTAATTAGCCAAACCTGGAGCCCACTATGAATGTACATTCTCGCCGTACCGTTTTTAAGATGATTGGCTTTGCTTCTTTAAGCTCAATTTTTGGCAACAAAATTCTATTAGCCGCAGGTGAGGATCCGCCCCTTCCCGCAAATGTGATGACTCCTGAGCAAGCTCTTAAGCGTTTGATAGAGGGCAATAGAAGATATGCGACCGGTAAAGTTGATGCTCGCAATTTTGAGCAAACCAGGAACGCATTAACGCGCGGGCAAAATCCATATGCCTCGATTTTGTCGTGTGCGGATTCAAGGGTAAGTCCTGAACTTTGCTTTGATGAGGGACGCGGTGATTTATTTGTAAATCGCTTGGCTGGAAATTACGTCACCCCTGATATTTTGGCAAGCATTGAATATGGCGCTGCAGTTTTAAATGCCCCATTAATTATGGTCTTAGGGCACACTGAATGTGGCGCTATTAAGGCGTCGATAAAGGCAGACAAAGATAACGCTGTTTTCCCTGGCCACATTCAGGCAATTACCACTAGCCTTCGAGGGGCAGTTAAGGCTGGTCAAAAAGCGGGTGGCGATTTGTTAACTTCCACAACCTTAGAAAATATCAAAATCAATGTAGCAAACTTGAAAGAGTCAACACCTCTTCTGAGAAAGCTGGTTGAAGATAAGAAGCTCATGGTAGTTGGCGGCCTCTATCATTTAGATTCAGGCAAAGTTGAGTTAGTCACTTAGTGAATAGAGACTCACAATAAAATTCGGAGACGGCATGTATAAGCTCATCGCATTTGATGCTTATGGAACATTATTTGATGTGTATTCCATGGGGCAGTTGGCAGAAGAATTATTCCCGAGCCATGGGCAAGCCTTATCTCTAATGTGGCGCGACCGCCAAATTGAATACACTCGCTTAGTAACGATGAGCGATCCCAATCCCCAAGGAAGCAAGCACTATCTGCCATTTTGGGAGCTCACTATTCGTTCTTTGCGATATGTGTGCAAACGGATGGGCTTAAGCCTCACTCCAGATAAAGAAAAGCAATTGATGGAACAGTATGCCAAGCTCACGGGCTTTGAAGATAGCCTAGATGTTCTCAAGGCAATAAAGCACAAAGGCATTTCTACGGCAATCTTGTCTAATGGCAGTAGCGAGATGTTGGCAACAGTGGTTGAGAGTAACGGCTTAAAACCATACTTGGATAAAGTGGTCACTGTTGAGGCAGTGCGTTTATTTAAGACGGCTCCACAGGCCTATGCGCTTTTGCAAGAAGCATTTCCGCTCAAGAAAGAAGAGATATTGTTTGTATCTAGCAATGCGTGGGATGCATTGGCTGCAAAGTGGTTTGGCTTCGATGTATTTTGGGTAAATCGTCTTGGCCATCCTTTTGAAGAGATAGGCGAAAAACCAAACTATGAAGGCAATTCGCTAAGCAAAGTTTTAGAAGTTATTTAGGAGAATCAATGCTAATAGTTACCTCAATCATTGCCGCGATATTAACTATCATCTTCGTCAAGCTCTCACTGGCTGTCATTGGCTTGAGAAGAAAGAATAAGGTTGGACTGGGCAGTGGAGGCCACGAAGATTTAGAAAGGGCCATTCGTGCACAGGGTAACTTCGCTGAATATGCTCCCTTCGGAATTATCTTAATTGCTTGCCTTGAGTTGAACGGCGCACCTTGGTGGTTAGTCGCTATTCCTGGAATAGCTTTAATAGTAGGGCGCCTTATTCACGCCAAAGGTATTCAGGTGCCACCACCTGATTTTAGTAAGCGCGTTTTAGGAATGAAGCTTACTTTTGCCACGCTCATTACATTAGCTATTTTGAATTTGGTCTGGGTTCTCTATAAATTGCTTGGATAGCTGAAAGCCTGAATTTAGTAGATGCAGGCATTTAATGGTACAAAGTCAGCATGAGTCTATATTTCCAAAGCTTCAAATTATTAGCGGCGCTTACTTTGGGGTATGGACTTTTCTATTTTGCCAACAACCTCTCCACTGAATTTTTATATCTAACGCCAGGCGCACACTTAATTCACCTGCCAAGCGGTGTCAAAATACTGATGACTTTGGTTGCCGGCCCAGTAGGTGCCTTTGCAATCTTTATTGTTTCCAATGTTTGGGGTGTCTTGGTGCTGTTTCCGGGGCAGTTCGGGCTGGTATTTTTACTGTCCCTTGGCAGCGCAGGCGTGCCATGGCTGGTTTGTAAGATTTGCTCCGAGAAGTTTGCACTCCATGGCGATCTCTCTAATTTGACAATACGCGCCCTCGCCACTATCTCATTAAGTTATGCCATTTTAAATAGCCTAGTTACCCAATCTATTTTGTACTTGGGCGGTGAGTCTCCAGACTTATGGGGTGGTATTGGCGTCATGGTCTTAGGAGACCTGACGGGAATCATGTTAATAGTCTCGCTGGCCAGAATGCTTGCTAGCGGCCTTAAAGCGCGCTCAAGAAGACTTGATCACGATCAGAGTTAAGTGGATTTATAAAATCAGAAAATATCGATGAAAAATAAAAACAGGATTCCAATGAAAAACTTCAACACATTTATGGCGCTTATATTGCTAAGTCCTTTAATGAGTATGGCCCAATCGCCTGCTCCATCAGATGCGGGCAAAACAAATACAGCTACTCGTTCATTTGTGGTCCTTGACAAAAATAAGGATGGCCATATTTCTAGAGAAGAGGCTCAGCTGGCAGGAGTCTCTACTTTGAATTTTGACGCTGCCGATAAAGACAAAGACGGAAGATTGAATTTAAGCGAGTGGACGCTGATCAAGTTTTAATATTCGAGTCACCCAAACCGCTCGATGAAAAATATTATTACGATCGCATGCTTGTTGAGTTTGAATGCTTGCGGATCGGTATCTAACGAATCCTTTTATGAGGGTGTTAGATCGCAAGATAAGGCAAAAGGCGTCACTAAGGAGCCCAGCCCCTCGGCCTTGCCAAGCTTTCAGCAATACCAGCAGGAGCGCCAGGGGCTGAAGGGCGCTACCCCCTGAATCAAGGGAAAAGGCTATTTTTTGCCCCCAAATCGCTTTCTAGAGAACTTTTTTTGAATTTTGCTTAGAATCTGACACTGAAGGTCTAGAAGACGGATTCCTTCTTTTGGACCCATAACAATTTTTGCTGATTAAATGTAGGCATTAGCCTGTAAGTAGAGTTTGATCAATAAAAGCAATAAAGGAGAGAGAGCATGAAGGCCTCAAAAATAATAGTAGTAGTAGCTGTAATCGCAATCGCTGGATTTATTGCAAGCAAGTATTTTGGTGCCCGAGCGAGTGCGGTTGATAAAAAAGCTCAGTGGTACATTCAATTAGATAAAAACGGCGACGGTAGTTTGAGCATTGAAGAGTTAAAAGTCTTGGATGCCAACGGAGACGGTGTCGTTACTGCTGAAGAGTTAAGCATGTATCAAATCCCGGCTGAAGTATTGAAAGAGTGGGATAAAGATGGAGACGGATCTATCTCCATGAAAGAACTTAACGCCTGCGGCTGTTAATACAAACCACCTTCGGGTGGTTTTTCTTTATCTTGATTTGTGCCAAGACCAGTGAATAGACTCTTGTATGATGAGTTTCATCACTTGGGAAAATTATGGACAAGCAGACAAATCAAGACAATCTCGCTGTAGAGGCTGAAGAATTAGAGCGCCTTTCAGTAAAGCTGATTCAAGACAAAAATTGGGTTGCCCTTGAAGCGATGCTAGATCCTGCATGTCAATTCGTTGGCATGAGCGGTGCCTGTGACCGCGCCAGTGCGATGTCCTTGATGAAGGAAATGAACCTTGGCCCAGTGAAATTTAAAGACTTCAAGGTGACCCAAGCAGGCGACAACCTCATTATTAGTTTTTGGCTTGCAGCCCTTGAGTTCCATGAGGGCAAAGAGCTCTCCCCAGAGTATTCTCCTCGCTTAAGTGTTTGGAAAAAAACTAGCAATCAATGGCAGTGCATTGCCTATGCTGACCTCATCACCAAGGGCGGTAACTGAGATAAAGATTTAATTCTTTAGTTGCCAAAAATCCCATCATGAAGAAATTTAATATTTGCCTAGTCAGGCCCGACAACTATATTCACTCTGATGCTTTTTTAGAGCTAGGTGAGCTACTCTTTTTCTCATTAAAAGAGTTGGGCTATGAGGCAAGCTTTGGGTTTAATCATCTTGATCCTGATGCTAGCAATATATTAATTGGCTGCCACTTGCTTGATCCTAGCTTCATTCCGCAGATCCCTAGCTCCACCATCATTCTGAATACAGAACAAATCTATAGCGATACAGGCGCATGGAATGAGGCCGTCTTTCCGTGGGCTAAGCAATTTAAAGTGTGGGATTACAGCCCCAGGAATATTGAAAAGTTTAAAGAGCTCGGTATCGATGGGGTAAAGCTTTTAAAGATTGGTTATCAGAAGGAGCTTGCAAGACTCAATGTCTCCTCTAGGGAAAAAGACATTGATGTCTTGTTCTATGGCTCCGTGAATGAGCGAAGAAAAGCGGTTTTAGATGCCCTAGAGGCAAAGGGCCTGAAGGTGAAGGTCTTATTTGGGGTATATGGAAAAGATCGGGATGAGTGGGTAGAACGATCAAAGATCGTTCTTAACCATCATTACTACGAGGCCCAAATTTTTGAAATCATCAGAGTGTTTTATTTGCTGACTAATTCGGTGGCAGTCGTTGGGGAGGTAAATGAAACAACCTCAATAGATCAGATGTGTAAAGAAGGTATTAAGCCTGCCAAGTATGAAGACTTGGTGAGCGCCTGTGTAGAGATGGTTCAAAATGATGTCTTAAGAGAGAGCCTGCAGCAGCAGGCATTCAATTCAATTTCGAGATATCCGCAAGCGCTGTTTACCCAAGCAGTGCTTGATTAAAAAGTAATACTTAAAGCCAGCCTATGTCCAATATTGAAGAACTACATCGTATTGCCTGTGAGGCTGGGCGCGATACCTATATCGATCCTGTTTCGGGTTATCAGGTTCTCACTAGCAAGGCTCTGCTCAAGCAAGGCGCCTGTTGTGGAAACTCATGCAGGCACTGTCCCTATGGGCACATTAATGTTAGCGATCCTGATCGCATCAAGCAGCAGTTAGCTTCACCTGTTCTGATGAATTGGTCAGGCAATGCAAAATCGATCGATATATTGTTTTGGTCTGGCGGCAAGGATAGTTTCTTGGCGCTTGCAAGCCTGCTGCAAGAAAAGCGCAATATTGTTCTCCTCACTAGCTTTGGATCTTTAACTAATCGAGTCTCGATTCAAAATATCCATATAAAAAATATTGCCAAACAATCCGAGTTTCTGAAGTTGCCGCTTTGCTTGGTTCCACTAGCCCCGAATACTGATTACAAGGCCAGCATTCAGGAGGCCTTGAAAATGATTGCTACTCAAACCGGCGCCTCAATAGAGCGTTTGGTGTTTGGTGATCTGCATCTTCAGAATATTCGTCAATGGCGGGTAGACACTTGGCCTGAATATGAAATTGCTACGCCCCTTTTTGATGTGCCCTATATCAAGCTGCTTGATAAGTTATGGGAATTGCAAAAAGAAATGGATTTATCGATAACCCTTTCCACGGAATTAAGTTTGGCAAATGAAACTCTAGCTATAGGAACGCCTTATACCCAATTGCTAGTGGATCGGCTTAAAGAAAACAATGTGGATGCGATGCTTGAAAACGGCGAGGCGCATACCTTAGTATTTCCAAAGGCCTGGAAAATATTTCAATAGGAGCCAATATGATTGCCCACAAATTCAAGATGTTCGTTACCCCCTTTTGTGAAGCAACTCCGGCATGTTTGCTGGTGATGGTACAGGGCAATATATGGTTGGCAACGCTTGGCCACCTCCAAAAAGCGCTTGAAACAGGCTTTATTACTGGGCTTGGAGTGCTTATCCTGTCTCTGTTTACTCATCGGTGGTTTAGCAATAAGTTTTTAGTTGCAGGTATTACGGGTGGCATGTGCTTTGCAGCCGACTTAATGGTTCATCCCAGTCATTTTGGGGGCGTTACAACGGAGGCAATTGTGACGGGCGCCTTTACGGCCGTGATTTCTTTAGTCTTAAATATTGCTGGTAAAAAATTATTCTTACATGCGAAAGATCGCATTAGTAAGCATTAAATTTTCTCTGATCGGAGCCGAGATGAAAAAGTTACTTTCTTTAGCAACATCTTTATTTTTAGTGTTGCTGCTAACGGGCTGCTTGGCGAGCAGCTATTCGCCAGTTGGCGTTAACTGTGTTCCTGGCACACCTTTTTTGGAGATGCCAGTAGCCTGCATCGGCTTTTAATCTAGAACTGGTAGCCTAGACCAACCAGTAGATTGGTAGTGGTTGCAGTAACTGTTGAATTCAGGGTGGCAGGAACACTAAGGCCCCCCGGTGTTTTTAAGGTTCCATTTAGTGTGCGATTTAGGCTGCCATAGTTCACATAGTTGTATTCAGCAAATCCATACAGGCCTGATCCGATAATTTGCTTATAACCAAATCCAAGGCTTGTGCCGCCCATATAAAAATCAGTATTAACACCGTTGGCACTTGATGCTGTGTAGCCTACTTTTCCGTATAAAACTTTAGTTTGATCTAGTGCTAAACCAGGCGCTAGAAATACATTTAAAGAATTATTGATATGGACGGAAGCAGAGTTTTGATAGGTGCCAACGCTACCGCTGTAGCTAGCTGATGCGCTGGCATTGGAAGTGGGAAATGGGGTGTACTCAATGCCCAGCCCCAGCAATAGAGGGGTTCCGGAGAAAAAGTTATAGCCAGCAGCAAAGGTGCCGGTATAGCCGCTGGCATTCGATACTGAAATATTTGGGGATAGGCTTTGCCCTGCCGCACTCAGACTTGTATTTGAAAACGATGGGGAGGCCGTTTGGTAGCCAACCCCAAATTGGGCATAAGGGCCAGCAAACTTGGAGTTCTGCGCACTCTGGGCTAACGCTACCGAAGAGATGCAACAGATAAGCAAGCTATAAGCATAAGTTCGAATTTGCATTTTTTATCCTTACGAAACGAGTCCAGTTGCATTTGCACAGTCAATATACATCATTGACCTTTGCTGTAAATGTCTTATAGAGCCCATTTCAATTTGGGCGTAATATATCCAAAATAATAAACACAAGGGGACAGCATTGAAAAAACGAATCCTAATATTGAGTATGTTGATCGCAGGCACGTCCTGGGTTTTTGCAGCACCTCAAGAGCCAGTATTTTCAGTAGTAGAAAAAGAGCAAACATCCTATTTGAGTACCCTGAAAGAGTTGGTTTCTATCGAGTCAGGAAGCCGGGATCGCGAGGGCTTGGATAAGATCTCTCAGCTCATCTTTAATCGATTGAAGGCATTGGGTGGACAGGTCGAGTTCATCGAGCCAGGGGCTGATATGTATCGGATGCATGACACCCCCGATAGGCCTGGTCGTATGGTTAAGGCCGAATTTAAAGGGGCTGGTACCAAAAAGATTTTGTTAATTGCTCACATGGATACCGTGTATTTAAAAGGTATGTTGGCCAAGCAGCCTTTTCGAATTGATGGCGATCGCGCCTATGGTCTGGGCATCTCAGATGACAAACAGGGCATCGCTTTAATTTTGCATACCTTAGATGTTTTAAAGAAAACAAAATTTAATGAGTATGGAAAAATCACCGTGCTCATTAATGGCGATGAGGAGATTAGCTCTCCTGCTGCAAGAGCCTTGTTTTCAAAGTTGGGGGCTGAGAATGATGTCACATTCTCATGCGAGGCTTCACAAGCAAAATCCGATCGCATTGCTTTAACGACTGCTGGTATTGCTGCGGTGAATTTAAATATTACCGGTAAAGCATCCCATGCTGGTGCTGCGCCGGAGTTAGGTCGCAACGCTTTAGATGAATTGACATTCCAGATTCAACAAATGCGCGACTTATCGGATCCTAAAGAAGGTATCAAAATGAATTGGACCTTAGCGACCGCTGGTACCAATCGCAATGTCATTCCTGCAACCGCATTTGCAACTGCAGATGTCCGCGTTATGAAAAAAGAAGATTTTGATGTAGTTGAGAAAAAGGTTCAGGAGCGGTCCAAGACTCAGCAAATCCCTGATACTAAAGTTGCGGTGAGCTTTGAGCGCCGCCGCCCACCTTTGCTTACAAGTCCACAGTCATTGCAGATGGCCGAGTATGCAAAAAAAGTATATGCAGAGCTAGGCAAGGATTTAATCTTGGGTACTGTAGCTGCTGGCGGCGGAACTGATGCGGCATTTGCGGCGTTTAATACGCAAAATGCAGTTATTGAGAGCATGGGTGTTCAAGGCTTTGGTGCCCATTCTAATGACGATGAGTACATATTGATTAACTCCATTACTCCAAGAATGTATTTGCTGTCACGCATGATCATGGACGTCTCGCGCAATAAAGTGGGCGCTCAGAACTAAGTAATATTCGCTTTAAATCAGAGCATCAAAATAGCCCACTTGTTGGGCTATTTTTTTAGGCGCACAATGAATCCATCATGAGCGAGTTCCATAAAACTAGAAGAGAATTAATTAAGGCGCTGGCATTGGCGACTGCTACGTTGCCCATATCAAATTCAGTTTGGGCTCAAAAAAAGTTTGATAAGAATCCATTCATTCTTGGTGTGGCCAGTGGCTCGCCTACAGAACAATCAATTGTGTTGTGGACTAGATTGCTGGATGACGGAGTATTTGGTAGTAACTTGCCCAATGAACCAGTAGAGGTGAAGTGGGAGTTGGCGCTAGATCGAGAGTTTTCTAAGATCGTAAAGTCAGGAGTTTCGCTGGCCGTTCCCGCGCTTGCTTACTCGGTGCATGCCGAAGTAAATCAGCTGCCAAGCAATCAGTGGTTTTTCTATCGATTTCAGGCGGGCGGAGCAATGAGTGTGATTGGCAGGACCAGAACGCTTCCTGCTGCCGATCAAGCGGTAGCGCAGTTAAGGTTGGCATATGCATCCTGTCAGCAATATGAGCATGGGTATTTCAGTGCCTATAAACACATGCTTGCCGAAAACCTAGACCTAGTTTTATTTTTAGGTGATTACATTTATGAATATGGCCCAGGCCGCAAGGGCATTCGAGTTCATGACTCTCCCCCTGTGATCTCGCTTGATGACTATCGCAAAAGATACGTACTTTATAAGCGAGATAAAAATTTACAAGCAATGCATGCGGCCTGTCCATGGCTCATGACTTGGGATGATCATGAAGTACAAAATGACTATGCAGGATTAAATCCCGGCACATTTGGTCCTTATGTTTCTGACTTTCCGAAGCGGCGCGCAGCAGCCTACCAGGCCTACTACGAACACATGCCAATTTCTTCCTCGGCATTGATGGGCGGTATCGACGGCCTGATGAATGGTTCTGAGATGCGTATTTATGGCGACTTCCGTTATGGAAAGTTGGCGAATATTTGTGTATTAGATGATCGTCAATATCGAGATCCAGATATTTGTACTCCATCGGGTAATGGCTCTTCAATTTTTGATCCAAAGACTTGTACGGAGTTGGAGAATCCCAATCGAACGATCTTAGGTGATGCGCAAGAAAGATGGTTAGCAGCAAAACTCAAGGATGCGAATAAAAATATTTGGAATGTGATTGGTCAGCCCACTTTATATGCCCAACGATATTTTCCAAGTGGCGATAAATTATTGATTTGGAATGATGCCTGGGATGGATTTCCGGCCGCTAGAAAAAGAATTGATCAGGCGCTCATAGATAGCAAGGTTAAAAACCTCGTTATCTTTGGAGGTGATGTCCATGAAAATTGGGTGGGCTATATCAAGGCCGACTACAACAAGCCTGATAGTGCAGTGTTGGGGGTTGAGTTTTGCGGCACCAGCATTACTTCGATTGGTGACGGCGGAAAATATTTGGACGCGCGTTTAGCCAAAAATCCCCATTTTGTTTTTGCTGAAGCCACTAAGAAGGGTTATGGGGTGGCGGAGTTCACGCCGAATGCCTTAACCGTCAATCTTCGGGTTGTGAGCGATGCACAGCAAGAGGACGCTACCATTGAAACGCTTGCTAAGTTTGTGGTTCGATCTGGTTCTAATAAGATTGAGCGCTTAGCCTAACCCTCTTATTTAGAAGCCGTATAAATTTTTTGGATTAGTAGTCAGGATTAGGTGAAGTGTTTGCTCATCACTCACTAAGTTTTTAAGATCAGACAATTGTTGAGAATAAGTTTGACTTGTCTCAAAGCGGGTGTGTGGCCAATCACTTCCCCACAATAGTTTTGTATCGCCAATGCTTTGGCGCCAATAATCTACAACCTTTGCATGATCAAGCTGTGGGGTTCTGTATTGGGCGCTGAGTTTGACCCATAGCTTATTGGCATGCTTTTGAATGCCAATATTATTTTGAATAAATTCTGTTTCTGATTTGGGTCTGCCAAAGTGATCTATAACCATCACAGTATCCGTTGGCACCTCTAGCAATAAATGATCTAGCAGGCCATCATCATGATGTATTTCAAGATGCATCTCGCATTCATTTAGCAATTCAATTAGTCGCCAGTGATCACGGATAGCGCTTGATGGGCTTTGGTCCCCATACAGGTTGAGGCGGGCTCCAACAATTCCCTGATCCTGAAGCTCAAGAATTTCTGTTCTGGATGTATTTGCTTCAAGTACGGCGATCCCTCGTAAGGATTTTGGACTTTGTTTCAGCGCGCTTAGCAAGAATGTGTTGTCAAAGCCTAGAAAGCTGGGCTGCACTAGAACTCCGCCATTAATTCCCTCTTTGGCTGCTAAGGCTTGCCATTGATCAATCAGAGCGTCGTAACCAACGGGATATCGGCTTTTGGCTTGATTGATAGCATTTGCTAAAAAAACATGGAAATGGGAATCAATTTTCATTTTGAGTATGCTACTTTATATCCCATATAAAAAATCAGAATTTGGAGACATCATGAAGTTGCTCGCAAAAGCCCTATCTATATTTTTATTGCTTGGGGCAGGCTTAGTACACGCACAAGAATGGCCTAATCGCCCCATTAGTTTGATCGTGAGTTATCCGCCAGGTGGAACGGCAGATCTGATGGCTAGAACGATTGCTGGGCCTCTAGGAAAGGCTTTAGGTACTTCAGTCGTCGTAGAGAATAAGCCGGGGGCAAGTGGCCAAATTGCTGCAGCCTATGTGTCTAAAGCCAGTGCTGATGGCTATACCTTGATGCTAGATGCCTCTTCCTATTCCGTTAATCCTTCTTTGTTTCCGAAATTACCTTATGACCCCAATCGCGATTTCAAAACACTGGGTGTTTTGGCGCAATACCCAAATGTGCTTTTAGTTCACCCTAGTTTTCCTGCTAAATCCGTAAAAGAAATGGTTGCCTTGGCAAAGGCCAAACCTAATGGGATTTCGTATGCCTCATCTGGCAATGGATCGGCACAACATTTAGCAGGCGCATTGTTCGAGGTAAAGGCTGGCGTTGAGATGCAGCATATTCCCTATAAGGGCGGCGGCCCAGCTTTAAATGATGTTGTTGGTGGTCAGGTGCCGGTATTTTTTGGCAGCGTAGCATCTACTAAGCAATACGTAGAGACAGGTAAGCTCAACGCCCTAGCTGTTACTGGAAAAAAACGGGCGTCCTCGATGCCTAACGTTCCAACAATGGCAGAGGCAGGAATAGCGGGTTATGAGGTTTATGAGTGGAATGGAATCTTTGCACCAGCCGCTACTCCTGCAGTAATACTGACAAAAATTTCAGACGCCATTGCAATGGTGATGCAATCTCCCGAAGTAAAAGAAAAAGTGAGTAGCTTAGGCGGCGAAATATTTCAGGGAAATGCAGAAACCGCAGATAAGTTTATTAAAGCGCAGATGGTGGAATGGTCAAAGCTTGTAAAGAGCGGAAAAATTTCTGTTGATTAATTTTCATTAAAGAATTTTTAGAACAACTATGACAATGCAGAACACCATTAAAAAAACCGCACTTGTTTTTCTCGCCAGCTTACTTTTTGCAAGCACTTCATTTGCTGCAGATATCCAGGTCATCACTTCAGGCGCATTTGCAGAAGCATTAAAAACTTTAGTCCCAGAGTACGAAAAGCAATCGACTAATAAAGTCATTATTTCTTATGGCTCTTCGATGGGCGCGGCACCAGACTCCATTCCCACCAGATTGGGGCGAGGTGAAAAGTTCGACGTACTGATCCTTGCGGGCCCAGCCTTGGAGGGCTTTATTAAAAGTGGTGCTGTGCAACCCTCCAGTCGTGTAGACCTAGTTGCTTCAGTAATGGGTGGCGTGGTTAAGGCTGGAGCACCCAAACCTGATATCAGCACGATGGCTGGCTTAAAGCAAGCATTACTCAATGCCAAATCAGTTGCTTACTCTGCAAGTGCCAGTGGCGTGTATTTATCGACGGAGTTGTTTCCTAAGATGGGCATTTCTGAGCAGATGGATAAAACTGCCAAAAAGATTTACAGCGAGCGCGTTGCTTCAGTAGTTGCAAGAGGAGAAGCAGAGCTCGGTTTTCAGCAAGTGAGCGAGTTGCTGCCTATCCCAGGCGTGGACTTTATTGGCGAGCTACCACCCGAAGCTCAAAAGACCGTATTGTTTTCTGCGGGCATCACGAATAATGTCGGCAACTTAGAGGCATCGCGAGACTTAATCGCTTTCTTGGCGTCACCTAAAGCCGCGCCTACTATTGAAAAAGCAGGTCTTAAGCCAGTATTGCCTACTTTGCCTTGGTGAATTGCTAAAAGTATCAGGATATAATTTAGGTAAGCAGGAGAGCGAGGGGAATCCCTCCACCGAAGGCGCAAACTCCCATGAACGCTCAGGTATCCACCAGGAAGGTACTGCTTATCCTAAATAGCCGTCTGGAGAGTCACCATCTTTATGGTGCACCGAAGGAGCAAGCACTAAGCTAGGCTTAGTGTGAATCTCTCAGGTATCAGGGACAGGGGGAGCGGCATCCATCCACATGTATGGCATGTGTCTGATGGGCTGCTATTGGGAGAATCTTGAATGCAAATCCTTTGTAATTAATTTAGTAATGACTTGCGTATTTTGCTAAGTCGTTTTTCTATTTCTAATTTTGTTCTATTGCGAAAGAGCAATGGGGCACCCACTAATTAAAGGTAAATGTATGACAAACAAATTTGTTGAAGAGGCGCCATATCATCCAGGCTATGAAGATGCAGGCTTTAAAGGTCAAGTTTCTCCAATCGCTGCAGAATTAGATGGCTTTAGAAAAAGTAATTCTCGCTATTTAAATTTTGCAGATGTGATTGTTGATTTCTGTGCATCAGAACAAAACAAACTTCATCCAGCTAGATAAGCTTTCTTAGGCATAAACCACTTATTGAGGATCGCTTCAATAAGTGGTTTTTATGGGCGCTATAGATCTAAGTTATCGAGAGCCAAGCTATCGAGATGTGAGGTATCTGCCCAGCGATCTACCTTCCAAGTATCGCCATCATGGCTGATCCAGTTGAGGGATGCATTGGGAACGGACACTGCTTTCTCGGCCTCAAGCGGTTGATTGCTAGCTAGGCGATACATCATGTCTAAGGCGCCGCCGTGACTCACGAGCAGGACTGTTTTGCCGACATGCTCTAGGCGAATGGTCTCAAGCGCAGTTTGAATGCGCTGAGCAAACTTCGCAATACTTTCTCCACCACGTAAGTCTTGATGAATATCTCTGCTGATATGACTTTTCCAGATCTCAGGTTCGCGCAGCGGCGCTTCATCTGTTCTAACTCCTTGCAGGATGCCGAGATGACGTTCTCTTAAGGAAGAATTTACGATGGCCTTGGTATTAAATAATGTTTCTATGGCACCAGCAGTCTTAGCAGCGCGTTGCAGGTCGCTGGTGTAAAGCACATCAAATTTAAGATCAATGGCTTTAATTGCCTTTGCCATTTGTGTAGCCTGCGCTTTGCCGTGCTCATTTAAATCAATGTCAGTATGACCTTGCAGACGCCTCTCAGCATTCCAATCGGTTTCTCCGTGACGAACTAAACAGAAGCGAGTTGTTTTCATGCCGCCATCATAAAGGCTAATTTACTTTTTAAGCATCCAAGCGCGTGGGTTATGCTCAAAGCCAAGATGCGGGTAGTAGTCATTAGCCTTTGGGGCTGCCAGCAAGACAATCATGCAATGTGGACCAAGTTTCAATTTGGTTTCTTCAATGAGCTGTTTACCAATGCCCTGTTGTTGATATTCTTGGTCTACTGCAAGGTCAGCTAGATAAGCGACATAAGCAAAATCAGTTAGTGTGCGCGAAATGCCGACAAGCTTTTCTCCATCCCATGCGCTGATCATGAGATTCGCGTGCTTTAACATGGCTTCAAATGTTTCAGGATGATCAATAGGCCTGCGCTCACCCAAGGTAGAGCGAACATACAGATCAATCGCCTGATCTGCTGAAATATCAGCATGATCTTTATAGATAATCATTGAGCGTTCTCCCGCATGTAAGTAAGCGCATCCCCAATTTTGATAGTTCCCGACTGAAGAATCTCAGCTCGGAGGCCACCACGTCCCTCAAAGGCATCCATAAAGCTGGGTTTATTCATCAGCTGGGCGGGTCTTTGGCAGGGCACACACAGTTCTGTGCCCCTGCATGCGATGTTGCCTAAAAGGAAAGTCTTTCCAACTAATTGATTGAGCTCATCAGGTGAGATATTGCTCAACACAACATTGCGACGAGTTTCGGAATCAGAAAATTGAGGCTCTTCCCCGGACTCTAACCATTCATTAGCAATGGCAATACCCGTTTGAGCAATCAAACTAATGTGTCGAATTTTGGGAGGCTGATTTTGTGAAAAAGCGCCCACTCCTTTCGCATACCGATCACCTCGAATGCCTTGGCCTGGAATCAGTTCTGCCTCATTGATTGCTTGCATCGGCTCGCCGGCACTAGGCGCAATATAGATGGCTTGTATTTGAGGGTTTATTGTCATGATGAATCTTGACATATTACATCGCGCACTTCGGCGTTTGTTAATACAATCAATTCAATCAGACTAAAAGGGTAATAGTGAATAAAGAGACCAAAGGAATGCTCATCGGCTTTGTCGGCATTCTGATTTTTAGTCTGACATTGCCTGTGACGAAACTTGCTATTCTGAGTTTCAATCCATACTTCATTGCATTTGGTAGGGCAACTCTGGCTGGTGCAGTCGCTCTAGCCTATCTTGCTATTAAGCATGAACCCATGCTGGCTAAGGCAGACATTGGTAAATTTGTAGTGATCGCCTTAGGAGTGGTTTTTGGATTTCCTATTCTCACGACAGTTGCTATGACACATGGCTCCTCTTCCCATGGGGCCGTCATTCTGGGGATGATGCCCTTAGCCACCACGGTAATAGGCGTGGTTCGCTTTGGAGAGCGCCCATCACTGGGCTTTTGGCTCGTTTCTCTTTTGGGCGCAGCACTGGTGGTGGTCTATGCCTTATTAAAGAGTTCCGGTAGCTTTACGCTTGTAGATCTTTTGTTGGTACTGGGCGGTATCTGTGCCTGCATCGGATATGTCG
>ERZ650310.161-NODE-161-length-19590-cov-11.640440_pt1 | contig 19590 bp, 18 predicted proteins | sample MGYA00376246_ERZ650310 | MGnify/ENA primary metagenome ERZ650310 (study PRJEB26733, sample SAMN07839286) | wastewater metagenome | biome: small river; feature: stream; material: water | place: USA: North Carolina | collected 2016-03-01 ...
TTCGGGATGCCATTTGGCTGACCGATGACGACCAGTTGTCTGACGCTGAGATTGAAGGGGTGAAGGCCATAAGGTTCCAAAACTGGCTCAAGGCGATGCAGCCCCAAGAGGAATAAACTATGGCGGATAGATACTGGGTCGGCGGCGCAGGTACTTGGAACAATACTAACACTGCAAACTGGTCTACCACCTCCGGTGGGGCTGGTGGTGCGTCTGTTCCGACCTACGCTGACAATGTTATTTTTGACACCCTATCTAACGCCACGCTGTACACTGTTGGTTTGCAGGCAAGTTCGCCGTTAACAGGTTCTATCTCTGGCACTGTTCTAACAGTAACTGCAACGGCTGGAGGTACGCTTAAGGTTGGGGATACAATTAGCCCAAATTCAGGAACAACAAAGTTACCGACCGACTCAACTTACATTGCTGGCGGAACTTATATCACAAGTTTTGGCACTGGTTCGGGTGGTGTTGGTACATATAACGTCAGTATCTCTCAGACTGTCGCATCTCAATCAATAGCTGTAAACCCAGCTTGTGCAGACTTGACCATAGCAGGGCCAGCTACAGGAGTTGTAACGCTTAGTGCTGGCAGCGCTATATTTTTGAACGTCTATGGGAGCCTATCTCAACCTACATCAAGCCTAAATTGGATATTTAGCGGGGAAATTGTATTTTGCTCAACCTCCACAGGGAAAACGGTTCTTGGTAATGGTCTAGCTTTAGGCAGCGGAACAACACGCGCAGTGACTTTTGATGGTGTTGGTGGTGGTTGGACACTAACAAGCGCACTGAATACCTCTACTTCTGCGCTTCTCCGCGTTAACCGTGGAGACTTTAATACAGGAAGTTTTGCAGTAACCTCAGTGGGCTTACAAAGCCTTGGTACATTTACCCGATCCATCAGCCTTGGCTCATCTGCGGTTACGTTATCAGGAGGCTCACCTGTAAACTTTACATCTACTGGCATGACGTTAACTGCTGGAACAAGCACAATTTCCTGTAGCGCGTCAAACTTCACTTTTGCAGGTGGAGGGAACACATTTTACAATGTTAGCGGCACGCGAGCAGCTACTATTTCTGGAACAAATACATTTAACAATCTTACGTTTTCAAACAGAACTTCCAGCGGCATTGAAACTATTACTTTTTCAGCAAATCAAACAATAAACGGAACTTTTACACCACAAAACCCAACTTCATATGTATTTCGTCGCGTTTTTAAAAGTGATGTAGCTGGTACGCAACGCACATTAACTGTAGCAGCCGTTGCGGCATTTACAGCTTGCGATTTTCAAGATATTGGTATTGCCGGATCGGCTGCGCCTATTTCTGGTACAAGTATTGGTAACGCTGGAAATAACAGTGGCATAACCTTTTCAACGCCAAAAACAGTGTATTGGAACTCTGTTGCAGGTAATAGTTGGGGCGCTACGGCCGCTGGTGCTTGGGCAACAACATCTGGTGGTACAGTCGCATCTGTAAATTTTCCATTAGCTCAAGACACAGCTATTATTGAAAATACTGGACTTAATAGTGGCGCAACAATTACCAATAACGCCAGCTTTTTTATGGGGAGGGTAGATTTTAGCACCCGCACATTACCTATGACTTGGGCGCTAAGTTCTGTGCCACAGTTCTATGGGCCTCTTTTCCTGAGCAGCGCCGTTACGATCACTGGGCAGACCATCCGCACCGGAACGGCGGCAGACACCTATACCATCAGCGGCCTGTCCACTGGCACTGTATTGGTCCAAGCAACAGCCGCTGGCACGTTAAGCATCACTGGAACCGCCAACGGCCAAGCAATCGCTGGTGGTGTTGCCGCTGGGTCTTTGACCATCACGGGTACAAGCGCGGGAAACGTCATAATCACGGCTGGGGCCGATGGCACACTCAACATCACGGGTGCATCCGCTGGCACAGTAAAGATCGCTGCGACAGCTTCCGGCACTCTTGAGATCACCGGAACATCAACTGGTGGTGTGCTTGTTCAAGCCTCTGCCGCTGGCTCCCTGACCATAACAGGGAAGGCGCACGGCACTGGCCCCCTGCATATGTACTATGGCACGAAAGGCATTCTTGGGGCATACTATGGCAACCAGCCAATATCGCGCATCTACATCGGCAGCACTGTCATACTTACATCGTGAGAGCTAAGCAGAATCATGCAGCAAGACCCAAATATGTTTGAAATCATCAAGCTGCTTTTGCAGTTTGCGGTCTTGCCTTTGGCAGGGTTTATGTGGGCGCACTATGCCATGAGCCAGCGTCATGAAAAAGAAATCGCGGTGATGAAATCTGAACACACACTGGTCAAGGAAAACCACGACCGAGAGTTCAAGGAGGTGCGCGAAAGTTTTAAGCGTATCTTTGACAAACTTGACGAAATTCAAAGGGATATGCAGAAAAAATGATTGTCAACCAGCGCACCGTTGAACTGATCAAACAGTGGGAGGGTTGCAAGCTCACCGCTTATCAAGATGTCGTTGGCGTGTGGACTATCGGTTACGGTACGACCGCTGGCGCTGATGTTGGGATTGAGCCACACGCTGGTATGACCATCTCTGAGCTTGAGGCAACTAAACTGCTTCACAAGACGCTTGACAAGTTTAGCGCTAAAGTTGCGGCGTTGATCGCTATACCTGTATCAAGCAACGAGTTTGGGGCATGTGTATCCTTGGCCTACAACATCGGGGTTGGTGCGTTTGCCAAGTCTACGGTCCTGCGTGAACTGAACAAAGGCAACAGAGCAGAGGCTTCTGCGGCGTTCCATATGTGGAACAAGGCTGGCGGCAAAGTTGTGAAGGGCCTCGTAAATCGTCGCATTGCAGAAGCGGAATTGTTCATGTCCAAGGACATTCCTGTCATTGATATGCACACAGCAGAGCCAGAGCAAGAAAGCGCTACGTCTCTGATATCTACCATCATCCGCGCCATTCTGGCGCTTTTGGGAAGGAAGTAACATGAAGTCTGATGAAGTCGGTGGCATCGTACGCGCACTGGTGTCTGCACTCGGGGGCTATCTGGTCGCAAAGGGTGCTGTAGACAGCGCAACCGCAACCACTGTTGGCGGTGCCGCAGCCACGATCATTGTCGCCGTTTGGTCTGTGTGGTCCAAGCGCAAGGCATGATTGGCTAAATCGCTCGGATGGTGTAATGTCATCGCAGACACAGGGGTAAAGCCATGCCGGGATTGACGTACAGCACCTACAAAACCCAGATCGCCGAGATGGCGGTGGTGGCAGAGGATGATCCCAACTTCTTGGCCATCCTGCCAATGATGATTGACTACGCAAGCCTCCGCATTTGCCGCGATCTTGACCTGATGTTCACCTCGGTGTCGCTGCATGGTGCGGCTTACCAACTGGTGACGGGGAACCGAAATCTGTCGTTTCCCATAGACTTGGGTGACGGCACCTCGTTTGTGGTCAGCGAGCAGATCAACCTGATCCTGAACGCAACTGAGGCGAACAACCCCGACACTGGAACCCGCGTTCCGCTGATGCCGACCACCAAAGAGTTCTTGGACGCCGTGTATGGCTCTTCGGTGTCAGGAAACCGTGGCCAGCCCAAATACTTCGTGCCGTTCAACGAGACACTGTTCTTTGTGGGTCCAGTGCCGGATACCAACTATGCCGTGGAAGTGGTAGGCACGATCCGCCCTGCGCCGTTGTCTGCCACGGTGCCAACCACATTCATCAGCCAATATCTGCCAGACCTTCTTGTGATGGCGTCGATGATCTACATCTCGGCCTACCAGCGCAACTTCGGCAAGGAGAGCGATGATCCACAGATGGCGATGAGCTACGAAACCCAGTACCAGTTGCTGCTCAAGTCGGCTACGGTGGAAGAGGCACGCAAGAAGTTTGATGCTGCGGCATGGTCGTCGCAATCTCCGGCAACCGTTGCCAGCCCAACGCGAGGCTAACCCATGCCACACGCAAGCCTAAAGCTTATACCCGGCGTTGACCAAAACCGCACGGAAGCCTTGAACGAGGCGGCGATCTGGGAAAGCAACCTGATCCGCTTTGTGCCGGATCGGCAAGGCCAAGGCTTGCCGCAAAAGCTTGGTGGCTGGACACAATTCATCCCATCTACTTCATGGGACACAGTTCGAGCCATTCACGCTTGGGCAGATACAAACACAAACAATTATCTTGGGGTCGGCGCAGAAAGTTCTCTGTGGGCCAGCGATGTTCCTAACAGTTTTGTAAATTTGACGCCGCAATACTACACGGCCAGCGTTGCGGTTAGCGTAACGACAGTGTCAGGTAGTGCCGATGTCACGATCACCGACAACAATTCAAACGTTTCGTCCTACGATTCAGTTTACATCACAACGCCAATAAGCGTTGGCGGCGTGATTTTGTCTGGCTATTATTCAGCTACGGGTCTTGGGGCAAATACATACAAGATCACTGCAAGAAACATCATTGGCGTACTGACGCCAGCAACATCTTCGGTCACAAATGGCGGGGCAGTCCCCACCTTTACGTCAACCATTTCTCCCTCAACGCAAACTATCACGGTGACGTTGGCTAATCACGGGTATAGCGTTGGGTCAACTTTTTCGGCCATCCCCCCGACCACAGTTGGCGGCGTAGTGATCCAAGGCAACTACATCGTCACCAGTGTAGTTTCGACCAGTCAGTTTACGATTGCAGCGGCGAATGCGCCAACATCTGCCGTCACCGTTTCCATGAACGGCGGAAACGCGCAGATCATTTACTTCCTCGGCCAGACCGCCACAGCGCCTCCTGTGGGCTATGGCGCTGGTGGCTACGGCTCAGGCGGCTATGGCACGGGCGTGGTCTACAGTGGCACTGGCAGGGTTCTGACCAGCGTCAGCATAGCGGGTAATGGTACAACGGCCACGGCAACGCCTGCCATTAGCATCTATGTGACGCCGGGAAGTTCTATCACGGTATCTGGATCAACCCACTTTAATGGCACCTATACGGTACTGACGGCAACATCCACCACGTTTACATTTGCCTCAACAGCCAACTTTACTGATACAGGAACCACTGTCTCCGTGAAGACATGGGGCTTTCAAATGCCTCTTTCAACTGACAAAGATTGGTCTCTAGACAACTGGGGCGAATACTTGATTGCATCTCCAGTTGGTGGGGAAATCTTCTATTGGAACCCAGCCGATACTAACGGTCATGCGGTTGTGGTGCCAAACGCCCCACTGATCAACGAGGGTTGCTTTGTTGCCATGCCTGAACGCCAGATCGTGGCCTATGGTTCCACGTTCACTGGCTTCCAAGACCCTCTTCTGGTCCGCTGGTGCGACATTGGCAATTTCACCAGTTGGGTTGGTACGGTCACCAATCAGGCCGGATCGTACCGTATACCCAAGGGTTCCAAGATCGTTGGCGGCATCCAAGGACCGCAGCAAGGCTTGATTTGGACGGACCTCGGTCTATGGGCGATGCAGTACATCAATCTGCCGCTGGTCTACTCGTTCAACGAGATCGCATCTGGCTGTGGATTGGTTGGGCGCAAAGCAGCCGGAACAATGAGTGGCATCGTTTACTGGATGAGCCAAAGCCAGTTCTTCCGCCTTTCAGGCAACGGTGTTGAGCCAGTGCAATGCCCGATTTGGGATGTGATCTTTCAAGACATTGACACTGACTATTGGCAAAACGTGCGTTGCGCCCCAAACTCCCGTTTTGGCGAAATCTCATGGTATTATCCAACCATTGGGTCCAACGGCGTACCGACGAAATACGTCAAATACAACACCCTACTAGGCCAGTGGGACTATGGGACGCTGACCAGAACGGCTTGGATTGACCAGAGTGTCTTCGGGCCACCGATTGGTGCTGGTGGTGATTTGAACATCTACCAACATGAAACATCCAATGATGCGGATGGTGCAGCCATCAACGCGTCATTCCAGACGGGGTACTTTTCGGTTCAGGACGGCGATCTTAAAACCTTTGTGGACCAAGTCTGGCCGGACATGAAGTGGGGACTGTACGACCAAGCTCAGAACGCAACGGTCACGATCACGTTCCTCACGGCAGACTATCCGGGCGACACACCTAAATCGTACTCGTACACTGTCAATCAAACCACACAGTTTGTTACGCCTCGACTTCGTGCTAGACTGGTAGCGATTAAGATTGAAAGCAACGACATTGGATCATTTTGGCGGGTTGGAAACATCCGCTATCGCTACCAACCAGATGGGAAATTCTGATGTCTTCGTTAACCGACATTCTCACAACCGCCAAAAACATCGTCACGGCCATCAATGGCTTGGGGCAGACCTATCTCAAGGTGCAGGGTGCAAAACGTTCTGCGACACTGACGGCTGCGGCTGTTGTGTCGTCGGGGCAGGGCCGCTTGGCCTCAGTGAGTGTGATTGCGTCCAGCGGGTCCGTTGATGGTCACATTTACGATAGCAACGTACTTGGCTCAACGATCAATGAGCTTGCCCTAATTGACCATACGCTTGGCGTTCGCGTGATGAACTTGCCGTATAACAATGGGCTGCTTGTAGTCCCCGGCACGGGTATGACCGTTGTCGTAACGTACTCGGAAGGATAACGACCATGCCGCTCAAGAAGGGTTCATCCCAGAAAACGATTTCTAGCAACATCTCTGAGATGGTTGAGCATGGCCACCCAAGGGCACAGGCCATAGCAGCGGCACTTCGCACTGCCCGCGCCCATGGTGGCAAGGTCCACAAAGGGCCTATCCATAGCTCTGTGGCGGGCCGCACGGACCATCTGCCGATGCACGTTGCCTCTGGCTCCTACGTCATCCCCGCCGACATCATCTCGGCCATGGGTGAGGGCAACAGCATGGCTGGCTTCAAGGTCGCCCAGAACATCTTTGGGGGTCACAACCGCACCAAGGGGATGCCTTATGGCGCGAAGGGCCTGCCGTATGGTGTACCTGCGCCGCATCGTGCCGATGGTGGGCGGCTTGGTTATTACGAGGGCGGAGATACCACGTCTAGCGGTGCCGCCCTGAAATCTGCAAGTGGCTCTACCTCTGCTGCTCAGACTGCCAAGGAAATATCTTCATCTACAGATCGTGCTGTTCCGGCGTCCAGCTACGACAGCAGCGGAAACGTAAACAGCGACCATAGCAATGGCATGTCTTCCAATCTTAGCTTCAGCAGCAATAATGATTCGAGCAGAAATAAATCCAATGGCTCTGTATCAAGCAGCAAGTCTTCTTCGCCTACCGCAACTGTAACAAATGTTAATCGTGCGAATACATCTACCACTGCCGCAACCCCATACACAGGTTTCTGGGATCGCATCAATGGTGGCGGCCCCGGCGCTGGATACAAAAATTTGTGGGACATGGTGAACGGCGGCGGTATGGGCGGATCGTATGCCCACCCCGGTGAAAACATCAGTGGCCTTGGGGCAATCGTCAATGACATTCAGACTGGTGGTCTTCGCAAACTTGGGTGGGACGCTATCAATGGCGGTGGCCTTGGGGGAGCAGGTGAAAACTTCAGCAACTCTAACAAATTTGGAATTGTTCAAAACCTTCTTGGCATCAATCCGGCTGGTTCAGACAAAAGCCCGTACAACTTTTTGAGAGGTGCGCTTGGGCCGCGTCCGCAGCCACGTCCTACTGATATGCCGTATGTCTCCCGTGCCACTGGTGGTGCGACCAATGGAGTGCCGATTGTGGCCGCTGGCGGGGAGTATGTCATCCCGCCAGAAGACGTGATACATATCGGTGGCGGCGATCTGGATCATGGGCACAAAATCCTAGATGCCTTTGTCAAGAAAATGCGCCAAAAGACCATCAAAACACTGCAAAATCTCCCCGGCCCTAAGAAAGATTAGTATGATCGAAATATCAGTGCGTGAGGCAACTCCACAAGACTTTGAGGAGGTTATGCGGCTTTCTTTGGCCGCAGCTTTGGAAAACGCGATTTCCGAACCTAACCTTGAGTTGTTGCGTGATGAGGTTGAACAAGGCGTCACACGAAATGGCGGTGCTATTGGCGTTATCGGTGGCACCCCCGGCGAACAACTTGAGGGTCTAATCATCCTCAAACTTGGCTCTATGTGGTACAACTTTGAGCCGATCATCCATGAGCGTGTGATCTATGTTGCACCTGAGTTTCGGTCGGCAAAAGGCGGTCGCGCCCGCAAGCTTGCGGAGTGGGCCAAGGTTACCTCAGAAAAACTTGGCATCCCATTGGCGATTGGTGTATTGTCCAATTCAAGGACTGAGGCAAAGGTTCGTCTCTTTGAACGTGTCTTCGGTGCCCCGGCTGGCGTTTACTTCCTGCACAATGCCAAAACCGGGTTGTCAGAAGCGAAAGAAGGATAAGGTTCATGTGCTTCAGTGGTTTGTTTGGCAAGAAAAAATCTACCTCGACCTCAACGACAACGGCTCTGCCGGGGGTCATGCAGAACTACAATTACATCAACGAGCTTGCCAAAACAGCCGCCACGAAGCCATTTCAAAAGTACGGAACACAAGCATCCGATTTTGTTGCTCAGGTCAACCCGCAGCAGACAATGGGTATCAGCGGCATTAATGCCTCGGTAAACGCCTATCAACCATACTTCCAGAACGCTACGGCTGCCACGCAGGCTGGCATGGGGCCTGCCTACGAGGGCATTCAAAACTACATGTCGCCCTACATCAAGAACGTGGCCGATACGACTGGCGCGTTGATGAAGCAACAGTTTGAACAGGCGCAGTCTGGTGCGCTTGGTACTGCCGCATCGTCTGGTGCCTTTGGTGGTGACCGCGCTGGTATCGCCGCAGCCAACATGCAACAGCAGAACCAGTTGGGCTACGGCAAGACGATGGCCGACATCTACAATCAAGGCTACACACAGGCTCTGGGGGCGTCTCAGGCCGATCTGGCGCGTCAGTTGCAGGGCGGTGCCCAGATGGCTGGTCTTGGCGCTCAGTCGCAGCAATTGGGCCTTGCGGGCGGTCAGGCGCAAATCGCTGCTGGTTCACTGCAACAGCAGACTGAGCAGGCGGGCAAAGACGCCCTGATCAACCAGTTCATGCAAGAACAGGGTTACCCGTTCCAGACCGCGCAGTTCCTTGCAAACATCTATAGCATGACGGGTCCGGGCGCTGGCAGCACTACCACAAACGTCCAGCCCGGATCGTTCTGGTCGGATCGCCGCCTCAAGCATGACGTGGAACGAATCGGCCACACCGACGATGGTCAGCCGATCTACCGCTTCAAGTACAATGGCAGCAACCAGACACAGATTGGCCTCATGGCCGATCAGGTTGAAAAGCATCATCCCGATGCAGTTGGGACCGATCCCAAGACTGGTTATAAGTACGTTGACTATGACCGCGCCACACAGCACATGGCCAAGGGTGGTGTGGCTGGCCCGTACCAGATCGAAATTGGCGCTACTCCCGGCGCTGGCGGCTACATGCCAGAAAACTACGTCAAGCCCAGCGAAATGCTGTTGCCCGATGCAGAATGGCTGGCTTCGGTTAACCAAAGCGCAGCCGATAGGAAGACTGGTCTACAAGACCTGATCGACAACATTGGCCGGATCAAAGACACCTACAACCAGTTTGCAGGTGAATATCAGCCCAAGGCCACTGGCGGTTCTGTTGACGAAAAAAAGACGTTGCAAGAACGCGGCTACCTTCAGCCGATCCTTGATGCTATGGCTGAGAAGAACAATCAGGGCCTAGTTGGGGCGCAAATGGCGTCTGGCACTACGTCCAGTGGTAGCGGCGGTGGCAGCGGCATTGTGGACACGGTTGGGAAAATCGTTGATGTAGCTGGTAAGGTCAAAAACTTCTTTGGCTGGGAACAAGGCGGTGCCGTTGGTGATCGTCATGGCTATGCGTTGGATGGCGGGGTTTCGTATCCGGCCTACAATACTGCTGATCTTCGTAAGGCATTGCAAGCGCGTGACCAACTTGGCGATGGCGTAGACATTATCAATGACCTAAACAAAGATGCCCTTATGCGAGCGCCGACTAACCCTGCCAACATGGGCTTGGCTGGACATCAGGCTCCGCCTTTGCATGGTATTATTCCTGCAAATAATGTTCCCCCGTTGACGGCTCGCCAAACCCCGCTTCCCAGCGGCCCTGAAGAAGCATGGGATATACCCGGCGCAACAAATAGGTTCCCGCACCGTGGAGAACCAACTGCACCTGACTATCCTATCCCTCCCACAACATCCCCATTCCCGCAACCGGGTGTAGCGGGTCGAGAAGCCATTGCGCTTGCTTCTATGCGCCCACCGCGCCGTCCTGCTGACCTTGGTACACCAGTAGTGCCTGTGCCTACGGTTACTGAACAATCATCTGCAACTGGGGTTATCCCTCACCTGCACCCTGACCAACAGCCAAACCGTGGTATCCCTCTTTTGACGCAAGGCGCTTATGCCCTTAGCGAGCCTGAAATGGCGCGATATGCATCGCAAAAATACGGTTCTCCAGAAGATGCTGCGTACTTTGCATCTAAGAAATATGAAGGCAACATGGAACTAATCGGTAGCGCACAGCAAAACGCGCACCGCATCTATGACGCCATTCAAAAAGGTGGCGAAGGTTTAGCACCAAACGAACTTGCACTGTACGATCAATTCAAAAAAAGCGGCCAATTGGATGATGTCCAGATCGCAGGTTTGCTTGGTCGGTTCAATGTTGAAGCTGGCGCTGGGATAAATCCAAACGCTCGTAATGAGATCGGCGGCGGGCATGGCACTTATGGTATCATGCAGGCCCGTGGTCCTCGTTTTGAAAACCTAGCCAAAGCTGGCGGCCTATCAACTGAACAGCTTGAAGCAATGCCTGTAACCAATGGTCTATCGTCAGGCGCACCGGGTGTTGCACAAGTTCCCGGTGGCGTAGTTGGTCAGGAACCATCTATGGAAAAGCCTTATAGTGAACGCAACTTACTTGGTCAGATTTTCCACAATCCTGATGATGGCAGACTGAACAAAGATGCCGTGATGTCATTGCTGTCTGGTGTCGGCACCATGTTGGCATCGCCTAGCCAATACTTCCTGCCGACCCTTGGTGCTGGACTGGCGGCTGGAGCGAACACCTACATGGCCCGTGAAGGTCAACGTGCTGACATCACAGCGCAGAACCTTGAAAATCTGCGTAATCTTCAAATGGATGCTATGACGTATAACGAGATGAATGGTACCAATCTAACGGCGCAGCAATACGCATCTATGATTGGCGCAGGCTATAAACTCCCCACAGGGATTGGCCAGCCAGCGTCTGGTGAAAAGATGACATGGGGCCAATATCAAAACGGTGTTACCCAAGTAGGAGGCAGAACTGTAAAGATGCAGGACGATCCTGTATCCATACAAAGGTTTATCTCTGATAATTCTATGTACGCATCAAACACTCCGATTGGCAAACAGGTTGACGAAGCAAGGCAACATCTAGCTGACATCAATGTCTCTGGCGGCATGACGATTGATGCAAATGGGGAACAGTTCCAGATACCCGGTTACACAAATGTTGCAGACGTTCAGGCTAAAACTGTAGCTGACCAAGCGGCTGCCGCAAAGTTCCGTGAGGATGCCCAAACGGCGATCAACTCTTCTGCTCAACAACTTGCCGCTGTATCAACGCTTGAAAACGTTTATTCTAAAATGGAGCCGGGCAAGTTTACGAATGTCGGCGCAGAAGCTAGTGCCATTCTATCTGCGCTTGACCCTAACAATGTTACAGGCTGGAACAAATACGATCTAACTGATCCCGCTCAATATGAAATTGCCATGAAGGGCGCAGGTGAGATCATGGCAACACGCCTAAGATCAATGCCCGGAGGTGCGCCTGCGGCAGAGATTGATATGCTGTCTAGTGTAACGCCAACGCCAAATATGCAGCCGGAGGCTGTTAAGAAACTGCTTGCTATTACAAAGGCTGACGCAAAATACCGTTTGGATATGTACAATAACTATGATCCTGCTGTGCATGGCAACGATGTAAATTCGTATATGAAGAAGTTTGCTAACAGCGGCAAAACATTCACGCGGTATGTTGAAGAGGCAATGGCATCTATGCCAAGGTTTGCTGGGGAAGGCATTGACCCATCGGCAGCCGAAGCTGAATTGATCAAGCGTGGTTATGTGCGAAATTCTGAAGGAAAGCTGGTGAAACCATAATGGCTGGTCTTGATCTTTCCGGCGTGTCCGATGAAGAACTCTTAAAATCAACTCAATCGCCTCAAGTCGCAAAGCCATCTGGACCAAGCGATGAGGAACTTTTGACCGCTGCGGGCCAGCCGCCTGCGCCACCAAATACCGCAGAAGACATGGCTAAGTCTTTTGGTTCTGGCATAGTCCGTGGTGCAACTTCTCTTGCTGATATGCCGAGTGACATCGTTCAGGGCGGATTGGGCATGGTAGAACGTGCCACAGGGTATGACATCCCAAACTGGGCGGAGCGCGGTGCGGTGGCCTTATTGCCCGGTGGTATGCAACGCGCCATTACTGGTCAAAGCAGTAAAGATGTCATGGCCCGCGAACTTCCATCCGTGATGGGTTACAAGCCAAAAACCACTGCCGGAAAATATGCTGGCACTGTTGGTGAGTTCGTTCCGGGTGCTTTGGCTGGACCGGGTGGTATAGCTCGAAACATCGTTACAGGTGCCGTTCTGCCAGCCCTTGGAAGTGAATTTCTCGGCCAAACTTTTGAGGGTTCAAGCAACAAGTATGTTGAACCAGCAGCACGTTTGGCTGGAGCTATCTTGGGCGGTCTTGGTGCCAATGCCCTTGAAGGTTTTGGTCGGCGGGTGATCTCACCCGGCGGCGGGGCATCCCCAGAACGCTTGGCAGCCGCAGATACGCTTGAAAAAGCAGGTGTTAAGGTAACGGCTGGACAGAAGACGGGATCGCCGTCCATTCTTGCCGCAGAAGGCGATACCGCTCTTGGGCAAGCTTTTGCTGGCGCAGCGCCGGACAGCCCGCAGGCGCAGGCATTTACCGCAGCAACCATGCAAAAACTTGGGAGCAATTCACCAGTTGCCTCAGAAGAAGCTATGGACGCGGCGCAAAAAGCGATTGTGTCCAGAATGCAGAGCGCCGTTGCTGGCGTTGATGTAATGCCGACCTATCCTTTGATTTCGTCACTTAGTGATGCCAAAAAAGGGTATTTTGCCAACACCAACACAACAGTTCGTCCGCCGATTATTGAAGATATTATCAATGAGGTGCAATACGCCGCAAGGACGGGGCAGCCAATTCCGGCTACCACTATGGCGGCTTGGCGCAGCAATCTTGGCAAACATCTGTACAGCAACGACAAGTTTGTTGCTGATGCTGCGTACGATGTAAGATCGGCTCTTGATGATGCCATTGAAAACTCAATGACGGCTGCGGGACAGCCAGAAAGAATGTCAGCGTGGCGTGAAGCGCGAGATCAATATCGCAACTATCTGGCCGCAGAGGCTGCCCTAAAGCCAAACAAGGATCGTGGCATCCTTGGCATCATCACCCCACAGGATTTAATTGGCGCTGTCTTAAAGCAGGATCGTCGTGGTGTGGTTACTGGCAGACGGGGTGAAATTGGCGATTTGGCCAAGTCTGGTGTCCTTGTGGCAAAACCTCTTCCAGCGCCGCGTGGAAATCAAGCTATGCGTAAATTTGCTCCATTGGCAGAATTTGCTTCAGCATTACCGGGAGGATTTGGCGCACTTCAAGCTGCGTCATATCTTGGGCTTGGCCCTGTTGCTACCGCTCTAACTACAGGTGCTGCGGTAGGTGTTCCTATTGCCGATGCAGCGCGAAGGGCAATCATGCGACAGGCTATGAGGCCAATGGTTCAAAAGTACCTTGGCAACCAGCTTGTAAACCCAGAAATCCCATCAAGTGCTGTTGCGCCTGCTGTAAGGGGAGCAACATCGTCCATTGCTATGCAGGAACCCCAGCCTGCCCCCTACAAGCGCGGCGGTCGCGTCTCCAACCACGACATGGAAGCTGACCAGTTGGTGCGGGCCGCAGAACGTGCTAAGAAGGGGTGGAGCGATGCCACGGAACCGCTGCTGAACCAGAGCGATGATGCCGTGGCCCACGCCCTCGAAGTTGCGAACAGGAGCATTTGATGACCGCCACCAATACAACCAATAAGTCGCTCTCGGAGCCAGCCTCCGGCGATCTGAACTGGGACGTGAACCTGAACGCAAACTTCACGGCTATTGACAAGGCGTTCGGGTCTTTTGTCAGCATTGCCACCATTACAGGCAATTACAACTTGGTGACCGCCGACCTCCAGAACATGTGTTTGAAGTCAAACACCTCGGCCTTCACTGGCAACGTGACCTACACCATCCCGAACGGTATCGCTGGCCAGTGGGTAGTGATTAACCAGTCGGCATCCTCGGCCTTCACGCTTTCGGTGGTATGCGGCGCATCCAGCGTGGTGGTGGATAGAGCGACGGTGCGGTCAATCTATTGTGATGGAACCACGGTTTCCTACGCTGACACGCCGTTTGCTGCTGCTGGCTCTAATACGCAGATCATTTACAACTCGGCAGGAAACCTTGTCGGGTCTTCCAACCTTACGTTCAATGGCGCGGCTGTAAGTCTTGGCGGGTCCACGGCTACGACTGGTGCTTCTTGCTCTGGCACTACTGCCACCGTGACGTTCAGCAACGGGCAGACAATCCCTGTTGGTTCTATCGTAACGATCACGGGAGTGACCCCGTCAGGTTATAACGGAAGTTGGACCACCACGGGCACGGCCACGCTGAACCAAGTGCAGTTCACTGTTCCATCTACGCTTACAAGCCAAACGGTCGCGGGCTTGCTTTCTTACGGCAACCTAAACCTTGGGGGCAACCTAATCGGCGGGATCGCCTCTCAGGCGTTGGCCGCCGCTGGTACAAATAATTCTGCTGTAATGACGCCACTGTCTACGGCGCAAGCTATCACAGGTCAGATTGGCGTAGCAAACGCTTCTTCGGTAAAAACAGCCGTCAACGCCTCTGGGTCTGCTCCTATCTATGCTTGCCGCGCTTGGGTTAACTTTAATGGTTCAACTGGTTCTATCAACGCAAGCGGGAACGTTTCGTCTGTTACAAAAGTATCGACAGGGACTTTTACTATAAATTTCACAACTGCAATGCCAAATGCAAACTACGTCCTTACTGGAAATGCCACAGATAATTATGGATCAAACGACACTACAGTTGGAGTAATATCATTATCTGCATCTTCGGCATCTATTACAGTTGCTCACGGTCAAAATAGATACTCAACAACATCAGTATTTGTTCAGGTTGTCTGCTAATCCCCAACCTTGACCTTGCCGATGTGCAGGGTGTTAAGGATCATCATACCAACAGAGTAGAAGCCCGCGTTGTCGGGCTTCCGGTAGAACTCTTCCACCAAGATGAAGTCGCTGTCGTTGATGGCGTTCAGGAAGTCTGTGATGCTCTTGGCGGGGTATTCGCACACCACTTGGTGGACCAGTTCGCCCTTGCGGGATGGCATGTTCAGGGTAACCAGAAATCTCATCGACGGAATAGCCTCATAACTTCCCGCTCAAGGTGCGGACGGATCAGGGATGGCGCACGATCTAGTGCCGCACGACGCGCTTCCTTAGTCTTTAGCTTGAGAACCGCCGTTGCGCCATCAAAAATGTATTTGCTGCACACGGACTGAATACCAGCATCCTCGTCTTCTAGCGCCACCTTGCCCATCAGCACGGCCCTGATGCGGTCTGTGGGGCGTTTACCGCGCCATATAGTCATGGAGTGCCTCCCACGCGGCATCGACGCCCAGAGCCACGCATACGAAGCATCCAGCGGCCTGTGCGGCCCTTAGATAGGCAAGCTGCGCCGTGCGAAGCTCTGACTGGGTGTGGTCGCGGCGCTTAAGCTCACAGACGAAGGCAGGAGCGCCGGGAATGAGGATGTCTGGGGCACCAGTGGTCATGCCCTCGGCCTTGTGGGATGCAGCCTCTAGGTGCGTTCTCTTGCCCTCGTTGCGGACGTGGAACGCAATTATCCCAAGCGTGTCGGGGTATTCGCGGCGTAGGCGTGAAAAGAACGTGACCTGCTCCAAAGCTTCCTTTGGGCAGGCCCCGCGATAGTTCAGATCACCGTAGACTTTAATGTCATGTGGGAGGTTCATCGTTTTCACCTATATAAGACCATTCCAAGCCATACGCTCTTTTTCTATGGCCGTTTGCCGCCATGCTTATATTACCTTGCGATGCATTTATGCCAAGTTTTTCTGAAACTTGTCTAGCCGCATCATTTGCGCTTACAAAAATTTCACCAAGATTATTTTTTATTTGTCTTCTTTTTTCTAAATTCATTCTGGAAGTATCTGCAACTTTAACGCCAAGTTTACTCTTTCTGCTTTTTTCTGCGTGTTCTTCGGATTGGGGTTTTCCCAGTTTTGCATCTCTAAATTTGACTTTCAAGTAGTCAGGAACCTTTTTGCCCTTAAGCCATTGGTTTGGATTTGGCTTCGGACCACGCAAGGCTGCCTTTGTTTTTTCAGAATGGCGAAATCCGGAAATGCCTTCTCCCCCATCTGTCATGTTGGAAAGATTTTGCCTTCCATAAAATTTTATAGATGCTCTCTCAATTGAAAAAGCGCAAATCTCATTTATATTGTTTACAACAATTTGAACAGTAAATCCATACTTTTTTGCAATACTTTTCCAGTAAGGGTTTCTGTTTAAGAACGACCAAGCCCTTCCGCCTGTGCCTTTACCAACATAAAATACTGATCCATCCGTTTTGCGACGATGAACATAAACGTAAAACTTACTTCCCATGATAAACCCCCGCAAAGGTATCGCTGTCATATGTAAGCGGCAGGGCGTCAGCGGAACGCCTCTTCATCTGGCCGGATTAGCCGCTTGTTGGCATTGTATCATGCGGGTCATTGAAAGAAAATACACGATAGAAGCCTGACGTGGCGTCTTTTTGATATGTTATGGTTTTGGGCATCTCGTCTCCTAAAGCTTCAATCATTGCAAGTTCCTGTTTTCCTTTATAGTGAATTGGCTCCTTCATCACCCAAAATGAAAATGATCTATATTCTGTAATAACATCACAGCGCCAAGTCTCTTTGCCGCTACGCGCAATATGACTGCGTTTTGTCCAAAAACGAACCAAATCAGTCTGCTTCTGTGTTGGGTCTTTTTTTATAGCTTTAAAATTAAGGACTAGGCGGGTATTAGGATCAACAAGCTCTCCCTTGCAGGTGGAGCAGTACCGCGCAGCGATGTCGTTGTCGGCCTTGCAGTGGGGGCAGGGCTTGGATGTCCAGCGGTAGGCGCACTGTTCACGCTCTCCACCCCCGATGCTGACAGACGCACCGCAGCGGCGGCCAAAATGGGCGGGCATTGCGCCCCACTCGGTGGTGATCCGGTTGTTGTCCAGATCGAGGAAGTACCCGTTCTGGTCGATGGGGTAACCCTCTTTGTTGGGGCGTGCGGTGAAGTCATTCTCCATCCCGCAGAACTCACATTCGCAGGTGATATAGGTGGTTTCCTGATCGCCCTTGGTCACCTTGATGTTCGGATTAAACACGTCACCATCTGGGCAATGGCGCGGCAGGTTCTCAGCATAGTCTAGGATCACGCAGGTGTCTTTGTATTCCTCAATGCGAAGCCCTCGACCAATGATCTGCTGGAGAAGCCCCACGCTTTCGGTCGCCCGCAGGATGGCAACCATGTCAACGTGGGGAGCGTCAAACCCAGTGGTCAGCACCGAAACGTTGACCAGATACTTGATCTTGCCAGCCTTGAAGTCGCGGATGATCTTGTCGCGTTCTTTCTTGTCTGTCTCTCCGGTGACCAGCGCAGACAGTTCTGGGGGCAGGCTAGCCATGCACTCCACGGCATGTTTGACCGTGGCCGCGAAGATCATCACGCCACGCGAGAATGTGGCCTGCGTGACGATGTCGTCAATGATTGCGGCTGTCTTGCGCCCATGCCCATGGAAAGCGCGGTCAATGGCCTCGGCGTCAAACTGGTTGCGGCTGTTCAGCGCCATGCCCAGCGTGTCGTAACCAGATGCGCCAATCTTCCCAATGGTGGGCTTGGTCAGGAAGCCCTGTTCAATCAGTTCGTAGGCTTGGATGCGATAGACGCAGGTGTCAAAGTACGGGTCTTTGGTCTGATCTTCCCGCACAGGCTTGCCGTCCGGCCAGTGCTTGAAGATGTAGCCCGTGCCCATGCGGTATGGGGTGGCCGACATGCCAATCACCCGCAGGTTTGGGTTTGCCTTCCTGATCTCTTCCACGATGCCTTTGACCGTGGGGCTGAGCGTATGACATTCGTCTAGGATCACAGCCGCGAAATGGCTACCAAACCTCTTGATGGAGTTTTTTACCGTGCCCGGGGTGCCGAACACCACTGGGTGGCGTAGGCTTTTCTCTCCGGCGCTGGCAGAAAAGATGGAACATTTCTCACCCGTGGCTTTGAACTTGTCAGCGTTCTGGGTCACCAGTTCCGCGCTGGGCGCGAGGCACAGGACATGCTTGCCCTTGGACACCGCGTTGATGGTATCGGCCAGAGCGGCGATGATGTGGGACTTGCCCGCCCCCGTCGCCGCTTCAATGCAGCAAGGGGCGGTGCTTTTTTTGATCCACCCGATGATCGCATCATGGGCGTCTTGCTGGTATACTCTCAATGTCATAATCGTGCCTGTGGTTGGTTGGTGACCCACAGTTACAGCAAGTCACTATTTTTTGTCAAGCTTCTAAAATGGTTCGCTGTGATTGCCAGCCATTGAGGTTTGCATGGCGTTCACCCGGCGTTGGCCATGCCTGATGCTCAAATGGGGACATATGCTTTTCAGCCCGGAGGAGGTCTGCCAGACGCGCATCGTCTGCATGGGTAGGGGATGCCCCATCGTGGCGCAAATAGCTCACTCTAGCGCATCGGGCGGCGCTCTTAATCAAACTGTCGCCGTACGGCAAATGCCATTGACCCAGTTCAAGGGGCTGCGGCGTTGATGCCTTGATCGCATCACGCATCGCCTCTGCCAACGTCCTCATGGTGGGATCAGCGGCAGGATGGCAGCGCAGCGTGAAGAAATTGTCCCAGTCGGTGGCGGTGATCACCACGCTGATGTGGCTGAACGGCTCCAGCAAGCGGTTGACGATCTGCTTGTGCAGGCCGAGGTTCAAAAGAACATTGGCATGTCTCACAGCACTGGCCGCTGCTGCAAACCACTGGTTCTTTGCGCCGTCTACGTTTTCAATCTCTGGCCCCGCCTGCATCCCAGTCTTGTGCCCACCCCATTCAACGGGCATCGCTGGGTCTTTCCAAATCTCTTCAATCATGCGCGAAACAGGCACCGCTCGGCTGCTGCTGGCAGACCGACTGAACGCGCGGTGCGTCATGACCTCAGAGTGAATGAAACGCGGGTAGCGGGCCTGTATGGTGATCAGGTCAGGGCAACCGGGGTGGCTGCTGTGCGCGATGACTTTGGCTTCTATGGTCATTTCCCGATGATCCCCCGCAGGCCTTTGGCGTAGGCCTCGCCAGAATGACCGAAGCCCGACAACTCCAAGGCTGGCTCTAAAGTTACACCCTTAGAGCCGTAGGTCACATTGTGATCCTCGCAGAACTTGGCGCAATACTCGACCACGTCCTTGCGGAGAT
>ERZ650310.163-NODE-163-length-19570-cov-10.023008_pt1 | contig 19570 bp, 26 predicted proteins | sample MGYA00376246_ERZ650310 | MGnify/ENA primary metagenome ERZ650310 (study PRJEB26733, sample SAMN07839286) | wastewater metagenome | biome: small river; feature: stream; material: water | place: USA: North Carolina | collected 2016-03-01 ...
ATGTTTTTCCTTGGTGTTGTGATCAGCAAGAAAAGGGTTCGGTGATGGAACGGGGTAATGGCGAACTAGCTTGGTACGCCCTGCGCGTGCCAGCCCGCACAGAGCATATCGTCAAGAAGATCCTGATCTATCGCGGCCACCAAGCCTTCACGAAGCTGGAGCGGCGCTTCGGCAAGTGGGTCAACGGCAAGCGCTCGGAGAAGGAATACGTGGCGGCCCCAGGTTACGTTTTCCTAGGCGCCCATAGCAATCCGTGGATGGAAGTTCACAGATGCCACATGGTCCGATCAGTCGTCTCGGTGAATGGCCGGCCAGCGCTTCTAGACGCCCGCAAGCTGGCGGCGTTTCTGGAGTTCGACGACTTTTCCATGCCCGACTATTTCCGGTTCTTTCGCGAGGCCCCGTTTCAGGTGGGCGACATGGTGAAGATCGACCACCCCAGCTTCGAGGGGTTTGAGCTTCCGGTGAAGGATATCCGGAACCATGAGGTGATCTTCGATCTTGTGATCCTGAACCAGACGACGGAGCTTAAAATCCCCGTGGCACAGTGCTATAAAGCTGCATGAGACAGAGCATCCTCCGTCAGATCGAGCAGCACGCCTTCCGCATTGGAAACAAGGCGCGGCGCTCTGGCGTCAACCTCGACATCACGGCGCACTGCGGGGCTGGAGCGTGGCTTCAGTGCAGAATGGATATGCAGGTGTTCGGAGCCATGGTTCAATGGGAAGAGCCACCCGGCAAGCCAATAGCAATAATGGCAATTCGATACGGCAGCGTCTGGCCAGTGACTTTAATCCCAAGTCCCGGCCTGCCGCATGATCTTGTTGAACTGCGCGATGAGGATGAGCGCCTGTTGCTTGAACTTCTGTGCGGCGACACCGTCGAACCCGCGCCGCTCGGGTTAATGCTCGCTGGCGAATAATCGCCTAGGGGTTGCGTATTTCTGCGAAACGTCACACTATCCGTGCTGTGGGCTGTCCCTGCTTCGGCGGGTTCGTCAGTTCATGACCGGGGCTGGACGGGTTTTCCCCGTCAGTAGGCTGAGGCCAAGATGCCCTGCGAGCTGATCGCGCACTGCGATCCCAACCGAGCCATGTCCAAATTCCAGTTTCGCTAGGAGCCCCGGCTCCACTAGCAACCGAGCCGTCAGCTCCGCATCGACGGGCGGGCTCGCACTATCGCGCTCAGGCGCGCACCGCAGCCAAGACGGAAGCCGGAAACGTCCACCGACGAGGCCTCTAATCAGTATAGCCGGATTCACTGACCGGCCTGCGGTAACTATTCGTTAGCCATGTTTCACGTGAAACATCAGAGGGTTACGCGACGTAATCGTACTCGTCAGTACACGGATTAATTGAGTCGCATCAATGGGTTAGCTGGGGAGCGACCGATGGACGAAGGATCGCTCTGGATATCCGCTATCCTGTTCGTGACTGTCGGAATGCCGTTCATTCTGGCGCTCTATATCTTCATGAAGAAGGGCGTTGAGCCTGCGAAACAGGCGCTTGGCCTCTTCAAGATCAACGACTTCATCATTGAGAAGATCCGGCAGGCGATCCTTGCGAAGTGCGCGGCTGTAAAGGTTGGCGGGCTTAGCCGGGAAGAGGCGCAACGCCTGATCGGAGAGGTAGCCCGACACGCCATCGCGGAGACATTCGCGGCGGTTTACACGGGCCGCCCATTCGAAGTGACGCGGAACTGGCCCCAGGTATCGGTCATCATCTCCGGCAACATCGCCGTAGTGGATCCGTGGATAGGGTTGGACTTCACTGACGACGGCGAGGGCATCAAGCCCGTGAACGTCGAAATCGATCGCCACCCCGCTCTCAAGCTCGACACCCGCCAGACCATCAAGGCTGCATTCTCAACAGCCCACCCCATGCCCTCGGTTCGCACGGACGAGCCCCGCAAGATCGCCAGTGCAGGCGCCGCGAGGCCAGCCCCGCCCGCCAGAGACAAGCCTAGGCCAGGATGATTGCTCGCTAAATCCATTGGAAATGCGCTCGTTTCGGGCTAGATTCCGGATATAAACAAGCGCGCTGGATACCTCCAATGACCGCCGAGACGCAGTACATCAACGTCACAGCAACGACCATCACCGCTCCGCCGGTCACAGTTCATTACCGTGACGGCACGAAGCGCGAAGTTCACATGATCGACGGCGAATTGGATCTTGGCCCAGAGCACCTGATCGCAAGGATAGTCGTCAACACGATAACCAGCGACGACGCAGTGATTTCGGTCGGAACCACGAAAGACTGATGATCGCCACCTTCGCCAAACTCCGCGCTCCCATGGCTGGCCTAGGCAAGGCAACCCTCCAGTTCTCCAAGAGCTTCAACAAGCTCTCCCCCGACCGCCGCAAGATCATCCTTCAGCAGGCGATGAAGCAGATGCGCGCCGCATACGACATAGCCGAGCGCGACGATCGCTGCGTCATCAAAGCTGAAGACGCCCGCAACGCTGAAGCGATCCAGCTGAGGGCTTAGGAACGCCAAATGCCCGACCTCTTCATCCGCGTTCGGGAGAATAACCGCAGGGTGGTTCGAGGCCTTAGCTTCGACGATCGCACAGGCCGCTACACCTGCCAGATCTTCGAAGGCGAGACGATCACGCCAGTTATCGACCTGAGCCATTGGCTTGGAACCGCGACAATCTCGTCGGCAACCGTTGAAGCAGACGGCGGAACAGTCACTCGCGCAATCTCGGGATCGCAGATCACCCTGACCGTTTCCGCCGTGGATTCCCGCAGCGACGCCGAACTGACCATTACAGCATCTGACGGACGCGTAAGGATCGAGAAGTTCCGCTTCGTAGAGCCCAACTGCTCCGGGCGGGACGATTACGGGAGCTATGTGGGGACGTGAGCGACGGCTTTGACCAGGATAAGCATACAGGCCGACCGACCGACTACACAGCTGAACTGGCTTCGATCATCCTGGCTAGGGTAATGGCAGGAGAGAGCCTGAGGTCGATTTGCCGGGACGATAGCATGCCTGCGCGCTCGACTGTTCATCTGTGGCTGGCCAAAGACAAAGCGTTTTCGGACCATTACGCACGCGCCTGTGATGTGCGCGCTGAAGAAGTCTTCGACGAGATGTTCGAAATCGCGGACGACGCTACAAACGATTACATGCTCCAAGCCAGCAAAGACGCTGGCGATGAAGACGGTATGTCGCTGAAGGCTGGCTTCAACAGCGAGAATGTCCAGCGCTCGCGCCTCCGCATCGACACCCGAAAATGGGCGCTGTCCCGCATGAACCCGAAGAAATACGGGGAAAAGATCGTCAACGAGGTGGTCGGCAAGGATGGCGGCCCAATCGTCTCAACCCAGATCGATGCCAAAAAGCTCAGCAAAAAGCAGCTCGAAGCGCTCGCAACCATCAACATACCTACCGACAGTCGGTGATGTTCTAGCTGCCCGGCGCGAGCTGGCGCGGCAGGACGTCAAATGGTTTGCCCGGATGGTGGAAATCCCGGGCGCACCGATCACGGAAGCGGAGGACGAAGATCGCTTCCACGCGATCAAGCTCGAAGGGCTGGCAATCCACCACGACGTTTTGCTGACCGAGCTGCAGAATATCGCGGACGGTAAGCTGAAGCGCCTGATGGTGTTCATGCCTCCGGGCTCGGCCAAATCGACCTATTGCAGCGTCGTATTCCCGGCCTGGCTGATGGGGGTGCATGACCGCACGCAGGTCATTCTCGGCTGCTACGGTTCGGATCTAGCGCGGAAGCAGGGCCGCAGGGCTCGCCAACTCGTCCGGTCTTCAGGCTATCAGGCGCTATTCGACGTCGAGATCACGAAGGAATCCTCGGCGGCCGACGAATGGTCGATGACCAACTCGTCCGAGTACATGGCGGGCGGCATTCTCGCCGGCATGACCGGCAACCGCGCCAACGGGATCATTGTTGACGACCCAGTGAAGGGTCGGGAGGACGCCGAAAGCGAGACGATCCGGCGCAAGACGGCTAACGCCTTTCAGGATGACCTGCTGACCCGCCTGAAACCGGGTGGGTGGGTTATCATCGTGCAGACTCGCTGGCACCAGGACGATCTGGCCGGCGGCATCCTGCCAGAGAACTGGAACGGCGAAAGCGGCGACATTCTCTGTCGTGATGGCCAGATGTGGCGGGTGATCTGTATCCCGGCCAAGGCTGACCGGGCAGACGATCCGCTCGGGCGTCCGGCAGGCGAATATCTCTGGCCTGAGTGGTTTCCCAAGGATCACTGGAAGCCGTTCGAGACAAACACACGGACGTGGTCGAGCCTCTATCAGGGCAAACCCTCGCCGGAAGAGGGCACGCTATTCCAGCGCGAATGGTTCCATCGGCACGAGTCGATGATGCCCGCGCAGGTGAAGAACCGGCATATCTACATCACTTCGGACTTCGCGGTGACGGACGGAGGCGGCGACTTCACGGAAATAGGCGTCTGGGGATACGGCGCCGGAAACACGCTGGCCCAGCTGGATTGGTGGCATGGTCAGAAAGACACCGCCGAGTGGATCAACAACGCGCTGATGCTCATTCGCCGCTGGAAGCCGCTGTGCTTCTTCGGAGAAAAAGGCGTCATCGAGAAGGCCATCCGACCCGCCTTGGTGCGGGAGATGCGCGAGCAGAAGACGAACTGTCGGCTTGAGTGGATACCCAGCGTCACGAACAAGGTGATCCGGGCAAGGCCGTTCCAGTCGATGGCGAGTATGCGCAAGGTATCGCTGCTCAAGGATGATCGAGGCGATCGGGTTCTTGATCAGCTGCTGCGCTTCCCGGGCGGCAAGTATGACGATGCGGTCGATGTCTGCACGCTGATGGGCTCGGTGATCGACGAGGCGCACCCCGCAGTTGCGCCGCCGCCGGTCAAAGAGAAAACCCGCGATGCCTGGCGCTCAGGTGAACGCGACGATGACGACTCCGACGATGTCGATTGGAAAGCCGCATGAACGAGCAGCAGGTCGAAAAGCTGATCGAGACCGGCGCTCTGTCTGCGTCGAACGTGCTGGTCCGCTTCATCACGGATGAGGGCCGGTTCCGCAAGGTGAAGTTTCTGGTGACGGACGCTGACAAGGTGGAGCTGCGCGAGATGCTGACCACCTGGATCAAAGCCAGAAGGCAGGACTGAATTGGCTGTTCAGACGCGTCAAAAGCAGCGTGCTGGCGAGTATGGCCAGAGCACCGAACTGCGCGGCAAGGAGGAGGGCGGGGAAGAGGCCCTGCTGCGCCGTCTTACGCGCTGGTTCGAGGAATCCGAGGAAGCCAGCCGCGATGCACGCCAGAAGGCTGAGCGCGATCAGGACTATTACGACAACAAGCAGCTGACGAACGAAGAGATCGAGAAGCTGAAGCAGCGCGGGCAACCGCCTGTTGCAATCAACCTGATCCGCCGCAAGATCGACACGCTGCGCGGCGTCGAGGTCAAGCAGCGCTCCGATCCAAAGGCATGGCCGCGCACGCCGGCAGATGCTGACAGCGCAGAGATCGCTACCGACACGCTGCGTTATGTGTTCGACTCGGCCAAATATAACCAGCAGGTCCGCAAGTGGGTCTGGAAAGACCTGATCGTTGTCGGCTGGTCGGGCGTCCAGCTGCAGCTGAAGAACGAGGGCAGGCCGGACAAGATTTCCCGCGCGCTGGGGATGCAGCCGAACAAGCGGCTGGTCTGGAAGAAGACGCCGTGGGACCGGATGTTCTGGGACCCGCATTCAGCGGAGCATGACTTCTCGGACTGCCTCTATCGCGGCCTCGTCCTGTGGAAAGACAAGACCACAGCCGAGGATATGTACCGCGACAACCCCAAGGCTCTGGAGACCATAAACAGCACGTTCGACAATGCCCGGGCTGGGGAAAGCTACGACGACAAGCCCCGCAGCCAGTGGGTCGATGCGAGCCGGAAGCGCATCCGCATCGTCCAGATCTGGTGGAAGGAGATGGGCGATGTGATGTGGGCTGAGTTCGTTCAGGGCGGAATCCTGGACGGTGGCCCGAGCCCGTTCTCGGACGACAACGGCGACCCGTGCGACAACTTCATCTGGTCGTCGTGCTACGTCGATCGGGATAATAACCGTCACGGCATCGTCCGGGACATGATCGACCCGCAGGACGAGGTCAACAAACGCCGCTCCAAGTCGCTGCACCTCCTGACCATGCGCCAGGTCGTGGCGGATGAGGGCGCGGTTCAGGATGTAGAGAAGGCCAAGCGCCAGCTGGCGCGGCCTGATGGCTGGCTCACTAAGACGCCGGGTCTGGAACTCGACGTCCTGCAGAACCAGGACCTTTCCGCCGGCCAGATGCAACTGCTCCAGCACGCGACGGCTGAGCTGGAGAAGATGGGGCCGGACGAGAGCTTGCAGGGCCGTGGGGCCGCAACCTCAGGCCGTGACAGGCAGGCGCAGCAGCAAGCCGCCATGATCGCCCCCGGGGCCATTATGGACGACCTGATGTGGCTGGACGCCCGCTGCTACAACCTCGCCTGGACGACGGTGCAGAAATACTGGACGGCGCCTCAGTTCATCCGGGTGACGGATAATGAGGACGCCCCGAAGTTTGTAGGCCTCAACGAGCCGATGATCGACCCGAACACGGGCCAGATGGTCGAGATGCGGAACAAGCCCGCAGAGATTGACGTCGATATCATCATCCAGCCCGCGCCGGACACGGTAGCGATCGAGCAGGAGGTGTGGACAGACTTCGTGGCGTTGCTCCCGACGTTGGTGAACATGCCGCCGCACTTGCAGGAGTTCTCGGTTGAACTCTCGCCGCTTCCGTCGTCGCGCAAGCGGGTGCTGATCGAGAAGCTCAAGACGGTCGTTCAACAGCAGCCGCCTGACCCCATGCAGGTCCGTGCCGTTGAGGCCGATGTCAAAGGCAAGGAAGCGACGGCCGCCAAGACGATGGCGGAAGCGCAAAAGCTGCTGATGCCGGAAGCCCAGAAGCAGGCTGACCCGTTCGAGGTGCAGAAAGCGCAGGCGGAGAACCAGCTAAAGGCTGGCGAACTCGCATTGCAGGCGCAGGAACAGCAGATCAAGGGCCGCGAGCTTGATCTCAAAGAGGCCGAGCTAGCGCAAAAGGCCAACGAAATGGCCTCTAACGAGAGGATCGAGATGGCGCGTCTGGCTGATGCGGCGGAGGCTCGCCAGCAGGAGCGTGAGCGCGCTTTCATGGAAGCGGCTCGCACAGCACAGGAATCCGCCAGCGCTGCGCCTACGCAGCTTGCTCAGGCAGCAGAGCCTCAAGCCCAGCAGCCGGATCGCGGAATGGAAGCGGTCGGCATGGGCCTTCAGGCGATTGCCGAGGTCATGGGCCGCCCGAAGCAGGTTCAGCGTGGACCTAACGGCGAAGTCACAGGGATAGGCTGATGTCCAAGGGCAATACTTTCGACTAAGCGGCCTCTAACTCAGCGATGCGCCTCAAGGCCATTTGCCATTCGTGATAGTAGGTTCCATGGCCGGGAGCAGATCCCGGCTGCTGTTTGCCCCTGATGTAGATACGAAGGTTTTCGATAGAGTTGTCTTGTTTGTTGCCGTTCATGTGGTCGACAAGTTCATCTGAAGTCAGTGGGCGTCCAATGTGTTTAGCCATCGCCCAACGATGCTCGAACACATAGTTACCGACACCTTTCATCTTGCTCCAAAGGTGCAGTTCGTCGTCGGAAATTGCTGAGCGATTTATTGCGACGTAGCCGGTCTTGGTGACGCGGGAAAACGTAGAGTTTTTGCGCTTAACGAATGGCTTTGTTCTTTTTGTCCAGCACGGGCGACACGCCCCCGAAAATCCATCTTTAGCAATTTGATGTCGAAGCACTCTGAGAGCTAGCCAACGCTCATTGCCGCAGTCTGGGCATGTAATTTTGGCGCACGGGCCAGTGTGGCCATAGATCGTTTTAACTTCGACGTTTTCAGCATCAACGCTTGGATGAAATCTAGGCAGCGGTCGCGTATCGCGCGGCATAACCATTGTGTGTTGCCCTTCAAAGGAAACACCAACGTATCACAAGAGGTAGGCTGTGTCTAAATCTAATACCTTTGAAAATGAGCTGCTCCTCTTACTCTTTAACAACACTGACGCCGCTCTCATTGGCGACGCGACCGGCCTTCGCGGCTCGTCCACAGCGGGCTCGCTGTACGTCTCGCTGCACACTGGCGATCCGGGTGAAGCCGGTAGCCAGACCACGAACGAGGCTGCCTATGGCAGCTATGCGCGTGTTGCGGTTGCGCGCTCTGGCGCCGGCTGGACGGTCGCCGGCAACGCCGTCACGAATGCGGCCTTGGTGCAGTTTCCGCAATGTACCAGCGGCTCGGAGACGGAAACGCACTTCGCAATTGGCACGGCATCGAGCGGCGCGGGTAAGATTCTCTACAAGGGCGCGCTGTCTGCTTCGCTGGCTGTTAGCTCGGGTATTCAACCGCAATTTGGGGCCGGTGAAATTGACGGCACCGAGGATTAGTGAACGAAACTGAGGCGAGATAGATGCCCGCCAACGTCAAGGAAATCCTGACAGCTTACGATGCGGGCAAGTACCTCGTCCGCTCATGGCGCAAGGTTCCCAGCCAAGCGACGGCGTCTGGCATCTGGTTTGACCTAAGCATGAGCCCCGGCAATCCGGCGCCGCAGTATTACGCTGCCGCTCCGCTTGCGGCGACGGTGCTGGCCAGATCGACAGACGGCGGGCTCGATCACGGGCCGAACGTCTCGACCTCGACGGTGACCAAGTACCTGCGCAAGTTCATGGCGATGACGCAGACGGCGACGGCGGTTCCGCTGCCGATCTATCTGCTGGATTACCTGCTATATTATTCGTTCATCACGATGGACGCGGGCACGCAGGATCTTACGAACACGAACGTCCTGACGCGATACACCGATGGCGCTGGCGTTCGGGTGATGGCGATTGAGGTTGCGGCCCAGGTCGGTGGTTCGCAGTTCAGATTCACGTACACCAATCAGGACGGCACGGCGGGCAGGGTCTCGCAGACGGTCACATGCAACACGCAGGTTGTGAACGGAACGGTCATCACAAGCGCGCCGACGACGAACGGATGCGCCGGGCCGTTCGTTCCTCTGCAAGCTGGTGACACGGGTGTCCGCTCGATTGAGCAGGTTGAGTTCCTGACGGGCGATGTTGGGCTGATTGCTTTGGTGCTGGTGAAGCCGCTCGCATCGGCTTCGATCTACGACATCACGGCTCCGGTCGAGGTGGATTACCTGATCGACCAGAACATCATGCCGATCATCAAGGACGATGCATTCCTGAACATGATTGTTCACCCCTCGGGTACGCTGGCGGCGGCTCCGATTCAGGGGCTAATCGAAACGATGTGGGCATAAGATGGCAGGCTTCACCAGCCAAGACGACCTGATCAATCAGATCACGACGAACGGAAAGTTTTATCGTTCGGACTGGAACAAGCTGATGAATCCGACTGCCGCTGCGGTTGCGGGCGAGTGGCACAGTCTGGCGCGTGGTGCGGGATCTCCGCCGGCTGATGCGATCTTCAACGCGGGCACTGCGCTGATCCAGCAGCAGGTGTTCGACATTACCACGAACGCGGGCGCGATGCCGCATGGGGGGAACGTTGGCGCGGCAGGCGATGGGTTCAAGGTAGCGCTTAACGCTGCGGCGTTCTCGGCTGCGGCGACAACCATGCCTTCGGTCCTGATGCTGATCGACGTTCTGGCGTTCTATCGCGTCACGACGATGACCACGACGACTGCGCGCTCTACGATCAATGGCGAGACGTTCACGGCGTCCAGCTCGTCCGGCCTGCTGCTGACGTTTACGAACGACTGGCAGACCTACAGCAAGGTTCGGTTCACGACGACAACGACGCTTCCCACTGGTCTTGTGGCGGGCACAGATTACTGGCTGATCCGCGTGTCAGCGACGACGGCAAGGGTGGCGACAAGCTTTGCCAACGCGATTGCGGGCACGGCCATTGCGTTCACTGATGCGGGCACGGGCACGCATACGATGACGCTGCGCTGGCCCCGCTATACTGATGGCGCGGGCGTGCAAGCGCTCTTCGTCAACACCAACGCGACGGCGCTGGGTGCTGGCACGCCCAACCTGACGCTGCCCGCTTACACCAACTCGGCGGGCACAGCGTCACGGGTGACGCCTGCAACGCCAAGCCCGCCCATTGGCAAGACGGCGGCAAGCAACAGTCATATCCTTTATTCAGGCGCGACCGGCGTCGGAAAAATGGGGCCGCAACTTCCGCTTCAAGCTGGTGACGCTGGTATCCAGTCGATCCAGCAAATCCAGAACTCAACGAGCTATGTGTCGGGCGAGTATTCGGTTCTTGTCTACAAGCCGCTCCTTGATATTCCGATGACGACCCTGGGTGTTGCGGGTGAACGCGAGTTTGCTTCGCAGATCCCGAGCTTCCCGCGTGTCTACGATGGCGCGGCGCTCTACTGGCTTCTGTACTCGGGCGCGGCGACCCCGGCGAACTCTGCATTTTACGGGCGCGTTGATTTCGGCTGGGGCTGATGCATGGCGCTCATTGGCAACTATTCGGTCCTGAACAAGAGCCCGTGCAAATGGCTGGCGGGTAATGCGACGGCAGTTACAGCTGGCGTTGGTGTAGGTCAGCACGCGCATACAAGAGCAGCGACGAACAGAAACAGCGACTGGAGGAAATTCTCTCTTCAGGAAGGGTCAACGCCTTCCACGATACTAGTCTATGCGGCGCGTCCTGATGGATACGGCGGGACAGGCTGGGCGCTTCCGAGCAAGGCCGGCGCGCTGTCTGCGGTCAAGCAGACCAATGGCATTGCGGCGTTCTCTGCCTCGATTGCCGAGGGGCGAAACCTTGCGGCGACCTTTGCGGGCGTTGCAGCGTTCGCGGGCACGGGCGCGCTTGTCGTCTCGGGTTCTGGCTCGTTCGCAGGCGTCGCGGCCTTCGACGGCAATATCATCGCGGCTCTGGCTGCGGCGGGAACATTCGCGGGCGTTGCATCTTTCGCGGGGACGGTTCTCGCCAAGGGCAACGTCGCAGGGACATTTGCAGGCGTGGCTGCTTTCGAGGCGATCCGGTACGCGACGGGCTCCATGTCGGGTTCGTTCGCCCCACCGGTGACGCTGGAGGCTCAAGGCTTCTCGAGCTACCTGCTGGATACGGAGATTGTTGAAACGGGCCTAACGCTAAGGCAGGCGCTGCGGCTGGTAACGGCGGCCACGGCGGGCAAGATCAGCGGCGGTGGAACGGGCACCATCACCATTCGCAACGCGGTTGTGGATGGTGTGGACCGGATCACGGCGGAAATCGACTCGGACGGCAATCGGACGTCCATCACTTACGACCTCGCCTAATGGCTAACTTCTTCTCAGCCGAGTATTTCGCAGCGCTCTATTTCAAGGCGATGGGCGGTCAGGAAACTGACGCTGATCCCAACGCTCTGTCTGGCAGCTTCGCTGGTTCGTCCAGTTTCTCGGGTGAGCTGACAGCTACTGTAACAACCCTCGCGGATGACGGGAGCCCCGCGCAACGGCCAGCACGTCCCGAAGAGATCAAGAAGTACCGCGAACAGCGGGAGAGAGCCGAGCGGGCGCTGCGCGAGCACGCCGACCGCCTGGCTGGCTGGAAAGACCCGCAGGAGCGGGGAGCAACGGTCACTACGCCTCCAGAGGTTCTTGATCTTCCGGTAGTTCCCAGGGTTCCGAGCGCACCATGGCGCCTACCTGAGCCGATCGCGACACCGCCTGCGAAGCCTACACGGCAGACACAGCGCGCACCGGTCGAGACGGTTGATCTCGCGGCCATCGAGGCTGCGCTGGCTGCGGAACGTGCGTTCGTAGCATTGCAGCGTGAGGCCAAGCTACAAGCGGCGCTGCAAGCCGCAGAGATCGAAGCGACGCGACGTCGTGAGGAAGAAACAATTATCGTGCTGTTGCTGGCCGCGTAACGCGCCGCACAGCCAAAAGAACACCGAGGCTCGCCCTAACCGGCGGGCCTTTTTCGTAGCCGCCGCCGGGCTCAACGGGCGTGACACGGGCCGCCGCCGTCTAACGGGCGCACATGCCGCCGCCGGGCTCCGGGCGAAGTCGTGACGCCAACGCAATTCGAAAGGGCGCCTAATGAGCACTGAACGAACCTCGATGGATGACCTGCTGTCTCGTCGTGTAGTCGATGAGCGGGAAAAGAGCCCGGACGATGCGCCGAACGGTTCCATTGCCGAGAGCAATGAGCCTGAAGCCTTCACCGATACCGAAGCTCTACCCGACAACGACGCGCAACCGGCAGCTAGGACGGAACAGCCTGCCAAAGCCGACGCCGATCCCAAGAAATCAGCCGAGCAAGCCTCTGCTGATGACGATGGAACGGAAACCAAGGGCTTGCCCCGCGCTTTCCATGCGCGCGTCAAGGCTGCGGATGAGCGCAAACGCGCTGCGGAAGAACGCGCCAACACACTGGAGCGGGAAAACGCGGAGCTGCGTCGTCGTTTTGAGCAGGGACAACGGCCCGAAGCCCACCAGGACGAGACCGAGCACCAAGGGCAACCTGAGGTCAGCATTGACCCCCAGCTGCACGCGACGCGCCTCTACTACTCAGAGCGTGAAGCAACCCGCGAGTTCGGCGCTGATCAGGTGGCCGAGGCCAAGAAGTGGGGCGAGGATGTCTGCGAGACGAACCCGCAATTCAACGCGGCCGTTTACCAGCACCCCGATCCGATCCGTTTCGTCATCGAGCAATTCCGTCGTGTTCAGGTCGAACAGCAGCTCGCAGAGCATGGCTGGGACCTCGACAAGCTGGTGAAAGCCCGCTCAGGCGCTCAGCCTCAACCCGCCCCGGCAACTGCGCCGGCAGCGTCACACAACGCTCAGCCCAACCAACCTCAAGAACAGCCTCGTATGCCGAATGATTTCGCTTCGTCGAACTCAGGCGGCGGGCGCGTGAACGGCAACAACGCCGGACCCACGCCGCTCAGCGAACTCCTCAGCGTCAACAGCAGACGGCGCTAACCGGGCCAAGCCCGCCGCCGTCTCCCCATCATCACGGAGAATGAACCATGGCCGACACCAGGCCAGCGACGGGTTTGAATCCCACCCAGTGGGACGACAAGTACAACCGCGAGTATTTCCAGGAGAACCCCTTCACGCCTGTGATGGGAACCGGGCCGAACTCGATCATCCAGATCAAGGAGGATTTCTCCAAGGGCAAGGGTGACAACATGACCGTCAACCTCGTCGGGCGCATGTCCGATGATGACGGCGTGGAAGGCACCGACATGCTTGAGGGGAACGAGGAGGAAATGGATACCCGCTCCTTCAACTTCACCATCAACAAGCGCCGCAAGGCTATCCGCATTCCGGAGATGTCCGAGTACCGCTCGTCCATCAACCTGCGCGATGCCGCCCGCGACGTTCTCATGGACTGGTCGCAGGAAAACACCAAAAAGCGCATCATCACGGCGCTGGGCTCAATCAACGGCGTCTCCTATGCGACGGCGTCGGAAGCCCAGAAGGATGCGTGGCTGGTGGACAACACCGACCGCGTCCAGTTCGGCGCCCTGCGTTCGAACGGTTCGTCGCTCGACCATTCGACATCGCTCGCCAACATCGACAACACGGACGACAAGCTGACCCCGGGCGCCCTTTCGCTGATGAAGCGTCTGGCTCTGGCCAAGCGCACGACGGCCGGCAAGCGGAAGATCCGCCCCATCCGCGTCGAAGGCCAGAACCGCCGTTACTTCAAGGCGTATGTCGGGCCGCGTTCGTTCCGCAACCTCGCGGGCAACTCGACGATCCAGCAAGCCCAGCGCGAAGTCACGCTGCAGCAGGAGAACAACCGCCTGTTCCAAGGCGGCGACCTTCTGTGGGACGGCATCATCATCCACGAGATTGATGACATCGAAGTCCTGACGGGCGTTGGCAACGGCGGCATCGACGTGGAGCCGATGTGGCTCTGCGGCGCTCAAGCCCTCGTGTACGGCATCGGCAAGCGCTGGAAGTCGCGCACCAAGGAGTTCGACTATGGCGACAAGTTCGGCGTCGCGATGGAAGAAATCTGCGGCATCCACAAGTCGCGTTACGGCTCGGGCGCCGACGACACCAGCGATCTGGTCGATCACGGTGTTGTCACCGGGTACTACGCAGCGGTCGCTGACGTCTGATCCCTGACCTAACTCACATTTTGAAAGGATAGGGAACATGGCTTTCCCAACGATCGACTACGATCTGTCCAACCGGACGGACGTGCCCTCAAGTCTTGGGGGCAAGGCAATCCAGATGGTTCGATTTTCGAAATCCATCACGACCGCAATGCTTGCGGTTGGCATCGTCACCAAGCTCGGTGAACTTCCTACCGGCTCCCGCATCGTCGGGGGTTATCTGGAAGTTCCCGACCTTGATTCCAACGGTTCCCCGACGCTTACGATCGGCATCGGCTACCGCGCGACGACGACGACAGACGACGATGTCGATGGCATCCTCGATGCGGTGACGACGGGTCAGGCGGGTGGCCTCAACACCACCTTCCTGACGGCTGGTGTTGACCGTCAGTTCGCATACGACACAGACATCACGTTCACGGCGGAAGCTGGTGCGGCGACAGCCGTTGCCGGCACTGTGGTGCTGGTGCTGTTCGTGGTGCTCCCGTAATGCGGGCGCGCTTCGTCGGTGACGTGAAGCGCAACGGAGAGGGACCGGAGGTTATCCAAGCCTTCGGTCTCGCCTTCCTCAAAGGCGCCTGGGTCGGGGTCGATGACCTCGACCCGGTGTCGCTGAAGAAGCTTCAGGGCAATTCGCATTTCGAAGTCGGAGAAGGCAAGGCAGGCAAGGGCCAGCCTGCTGCGGCGGCAGCTCCCGCTGCTGAGCCGGTCAAACGTGGCCGCAAGCCTGCAAAACCCGCCATCGCTGATGAGCCAGCCCAAGTCGCCAAATCGGAAGACGATGACTGGGGCGATCTGGACCCTGAGGCCTGATCATGGCTGACCGCACCCTTGCAGAGTTGCGTAACCGCGTGCTCGGGCGCCTGAAGGTGCTGGCGGCTGGCGAAGTCGCCAACGCTGCCGACACAGCATTCGTCGAGGCGACCATTGCGGACGTCAACGAAAAGCTGCGCGACAAGCAAATCTGCTTCTGGGAAGACAGCGGATATCCGCCTGCGATCTTTCAGGATCTCGCATGGTATGTCGCGTGCCATTGCGCTGACGAATACATGGAAGAGGGCGAGGCCTCCTCATTCCGCTCGAAGAACGAGGAGCGTTCGCTTGCTGAGCTTCGCAGGCTGACAGCGAGCACGGAACGGACGGATATGCCGACCCGGGCCGACTTCTTCTAATGAAAGTCCCCTTCGCCCTCTCTGCGGCCCTTTCCGTCGTGGTGGGGCTGCCAGCAAAGCTCTGCAAGAACGTCTATCCGGAGAGGCATGAGGCCGATCCGGAGCGGCCATGGGTCTTGCTGGAGGCGCCGGGTACTAAGACCTGGGAGATCATGGACGCCAACATCCGTGGCGTCTGGCAGACGGACGGCCACGCCGGCGGCAAGGTACTGATCGCGGCTGGGGATACGATCGAGCTGTTCGACCCGGCCACCGATGCACTGGCAACGGCCCTGACCGGGACGATAGCTGGCACGGATAGCGGGGATCTGGCGTTCACGGAGAACGAGGGCTTCGGGCTGTTCAACGGCCAGCTCTATGTTTCCGATGGGACGGCCATTGCGGCGGTGGCGGATGCTGACTTTGCCGCTTTGCTTGCTTTTGCTGGCGTCTCGTCCTTTTCGAGCGTCACCACGATCGGGCAGCGCGGGATATTCAGCTTCGGTTCCCAGTTCGGGTTCACCGAGGTAAGCGACCTCGATAACACGACTGCGCTGAGCTATTACACGCCGGAGAGTTCGCCTGACGCCATCGTGGCGGTGAAGACGCTTGGCGAGTATGTCTATGTCTTCGGCACCAAGACAATCGAGCCATGGACGTTGACGGGAGATTCATCCGACCCGCTCGCCGTTCAAAGCGGGATGATCCAGCAGATCGGCTGTGCTTGCCGGGAAGGGATTGTTGAGGCCGATAACTCGCTATTCTTCGTGGACAACACGTTCAACGTCCGCAGGCTGGCGGCTGGAACCTCGCAGGTTGTGTCCCCGCCATGGTTGGCGGAAGAACTGAAGTCCTACGGTTCCGAAAACCTGTTCGCGATGACCTACACGTCGCGCGGGCATATCTTCGTAGGGTTCTGGACGCTTAGTGGCTGCCATTTCTACGACGTGCTGGCGTCGTCACAAGCTGGTGAGCCCATCTGGCATACCCGCTCGGCTTCATCGTCGCTGACATGGCATGTCCAGCACATGGTCATGATCGGGCCTGCCCAGAATTCGCGGGTGTTCGGCGGGGCGCTGTTCAATCGCTTCGTAGAGCTTGGCGACGACTATCTGTGCGATGTGGAGGATGATCCGGACGAAGACCCGGTCCACATTTCTCGCGAGTTCAGCGCGGCGCTGACGGCAGCTCCAGACCGGACACCGATCACCAGCCTGTTCCTTGAAGGCGCCAAGGGCATCGGGACGCCAACAGGGCAGGGTGAGAACCCGCAGGTCGAGATGTGCTTCTCCAAGGACAACGGCCAGACATGGTCGGCATGGGAGGCGCGTCCGCTCGGAGCGCAGGGCGCTTACAGCACGGAGTCGGCGTGGCGCCGGCTGGGCCGTGTTGGCCGTCAGGGCATCATCTTCTGGTTCCGGAAAACCGACCCGGTGCGAGGCGCTTACACGGGCGTCAGGGTGAACGAGTGAACAACAAACAGGTCGCAGCCGGACGCAAGGCGCTGTTCCCCTTTGCCGACCGGGTGAAGCTGACAATGACGCGCGAGGGCGAGGTGACGACGCTGACGCCTTATCTCAGCGCTGATCCAGAAACCACGGGAACGCCGGTCGAAGTCGTCAACAACGTGACGGACGCCACTTCGATCACGCGCCAGTTAAGCCAGAGCATCGGAGCCTTGCTTGGCTGACCCGAAGCAGGAACCGAAGATACCGAATATCGCGGTCCCGCTCGTGGATTTGAAAACCGGGCTGATGAACCCGCCCTGGTACACCTATTTCGCAGGCGAGCGCACAGGGCTGAATGTCAACAGCGGCGCGGCGGCAGCGGCGGCTGCGGCAGCCAGCGCGGCACAGGCAACGGCCAACGCGGCGCAGGAGCAGGTGAACGCCGTAGGCGCAGAGACGCTGACCTTCTCGGCATCGGCCAGTCCGATTTCGGCCAACGGTTCCGGGCTCAGCGGATCGGTCCAGACCAACACTGTGACGGTGACGCCTGTTGGTGGAACCGGGCCTTATACCTACGCATGGACCTTCGTGAGTGGCGATGCCGTCACGGTCCAGAACCCCACAGCAGCGGCAACCAAGTTCTCATCCACGACCAGCGCGGAGAGCGTTTACCGCTGCACCGTGACTGACTCTCTCGCCGCAACAGCGGTCGCAAATGTCGGCGTCTCGATCAGCGTCGGCCTCGTCTAACATCCTCAGGTCAAAGTAATGCCGGTTGATATCGGATCATTGATCGCCAATGGCGGTTCAAGCGCAGCGTCATCTGGCGGCTGGGGCGATTGGCTCCCGCTTCTCATCGACGCTGGAAGCAGCCTTGCTGGCGGATGGCTGTCAGGACAGGGCGGCGTTGAATCCGCAAACGCGAATGCCGATGCGGCGCAGCAAGTCGTCGATCTGCAACGTGGCATCTACAGCGACCAGCGCGCACTGGCCCGCCCCGGATACCTGACCGGCGGGGCGGCGACCAATGCGCTGGCGAACATCTACGGGATCAAGCCGCAGAACTATGAGGCCGCATTCTCAGGTGGAGGCGCATCGCCCGGCGGGGCCAACGCCACGGGCCTTGCAACCAACTGGGGCGCCGGCCAGCCGGTAGTGGGGCATACGGGCGGCGGTGGGCCGAATGCTTTGGCAGCGGCAGCAGGGAGCGCTGCGGGCTCGTTCTTCGGTCCCGTGGGAACCGCTGTCGGCGGCGCGCTCGGTGGCCTGATCCGCAGCGGCGGCGACAACTGGCAGACCAAGCAGACCATCGCCCCCGAGGGCTATGACTATGACAAGTTCTGGAACGACAATCCCGACCTCCAGGTGAGCAAGAACGGCTGGCCCAAGGCCGATGTTCAGGCGCTCTTTGGTGGCAACCGGAACGCCTATCTCGACTGGTTCCAGAAGCAGTCGCCGGATCGGAAGATCCCGCTGCTGGCCGGGTATGAAGTCGGAGCCAATGGCGTGCCGGTGCTCTCGACGGCTGCGCCTGCTGCTGGTGGTGGAGCCACAAGCGGGGCCAACGCTCTGGCCAGTCCGATGAAGGCATTCGAAGCCACGCCCTATTACGACATGGCGGTCAAAGGATTCCGGGGCGTCGATACGCCTGACGTGAACGCGTCCTATGCCAAGGGCGGCAAGGTTCTGTCCGGGGCTCAATCGATCGCACTGGATGAGCGCGGCAAGAACCGGCTGGGCGGCGCGTTCGGACAATACACAGCCGGGCTTTCCGATCTGGCTGGCTTGAACAGCACTGCCAGTAACCAAGCCGGAACTGCTGCGACGAACTACGGCACATCAACAGGCAGAGCAATTGTCGATGGCGGCACCGCCAAGGGCAACGCGCTCGCCTCTGGCTACGCGGGCCTCACCCAAGGCGTCAGCGGCGCTCTCGGCGCTCTCAACACGTTCGGCAAGTCGCAATGGGGCTGGGCCTGATGGCTAGTAACGCTCTCGCCATGATGATGCCGCGCACGGACATGCCGGGCGTCGATCCGACCCGCCAGCCAATTCCAGGCATGACCACGTCAACCGCAGTTGCTCCGGCCCCGATGCAGGCGCCGCAAAGGAACGCGCTGGCGAATCCGATGGCGGCCAACTTCAACCCGCCCAAGCCGAAGCAGCAGAACATGCTTCTGAGTGCGGCGGTCAACGGCCTTCAGCGTGGCCTCGACCCGCAAGGCTGGCAGGCTGGTCAGGACCGGGCCAAAGCCGACAAGGCCGATGGCGTCAAGAAACAGATCGCCATGCTCCAGAACATCCGCGCGCTGCCGATGGAACAGCGGATGCAGGCGCTTCCGCAAATCTCGCAATCCATCGGCAAGCAGATCCCGCCGGAGCTGATGCAGGACCAGGCAATCGACACGCATCTGGCCATGCTGATGGGTGAGGCCGGCATCGCCCCCTCAGTCCCCGAGCCTATGAGCGAATACCAGCGTGCTCAGATAGCGCTGGAAGAGCAGAAAGCGAACCAGCCCCGCAACCAGTTCATTCAGGGACCGGACGGGGCGATCTCGGTTGGCAACCTCAACGATGGGACGATCCGGCAGCTTCAGCCCGGCCAGCCGAAGCCTGACCCAGCCAACTATGACATGGTCACGACCGCAGACGGCGTTATTGCCGTGAATAAGCGTAACCCCAGAGACAAAATCATGATTGGGGCTGCGCCTCCTCGTTCGGCGGCGGGCGACGGTGTCGGCTTCCAGTCGCTCACCCCGGAGCAGGTTGCGCAGCGCGGTTATCCGCCCGGCACAGTCGTTCAGGTGGATTCGCGCGGCAAGGAATACGTCAATTCGCGGCCATCGACCCAGCAGACTGGCC
>ERZ650310.165-NODE-165-length-19440-cov-5.406190_pt1 | contig 19440 bp, 18 predicted proteins | sample MGYA00376246_ERZ650310 | MGnify/ENA primary metagenome ERZ650310 (study PRJEB26733, sample SAMN07839286) | wastewater metagenome | biome: small river; feature: stream; material: water | place: USA: North Carolina | collected 2016-03-01 ...
CAATTACATGAATATAATGTGATAAGGTTATATAATATACACTGTAAGGTGAACTAATGGATAATGATGTTATTAAGAGAAAAATTGAGAAATACATTGCATCCTTGTCAATAAGCAACGAAACATCTAAGACCAACATCGATTTCAAAAAACTTCAGTCTTACTGTAATTTACTCAATTGCATACACGATAACAATACAGTATGGATAGTAAAATAACATTTGAAAAAATGGTTTTTGACGTATTCAAAACAATTATAATAGAACAAAATAAAGTTATGTTAAAAAAACTTGCAGAAAAGTTCAATTTGAACTACGAGGAACTACTTGTAAAGTATATCAAGCCAGAGTATTACCTTCCTGTTATAGAAAAAACATCATCAAAAGAAAAATTTGAAAAATGATATTTAACATTTCATTATTTTTATATAATAACGATTGAAGCAAGTCATATAAGACACAACCACATATTACATTCAAAACAACATGGCCACACAAGAACATCCAGAGTATGCCTACCTGAATCTTATGACACGTGTTCTAACAAATGGTAGATATAGAGGTGATAGGACAGGTACAGGTACAATTTCATTGTTTGGTGAAAATATGAGGTTTGACATCTCAAAGACTTTGCCAGTATTGACAACAAAATTCGTTCCTTGGAAGTCATGTATCAAGGAGTTGTTGTGGTTCTTGAAAGGACAAACTGATGTTACACTTCTTCAAAAAGAAGGTGTTAAGATTTGGGATGGAAACACATCTCGTGATTTCTTAGATAAAAATGGACTTCAGCATCTCCCAGAATGGGACTTGGGTGAAGGTTATGGATATCAGTGGAGGCATTTTGGAGCAGAATATAAGACATGCAAAGATGACTATACAGGACAAGGATTTGATCAGGTCAAATTTATCATCAATGAACTGAAAACTAATCCATTCAGCCGTAGAATGTATATGACTGCTTGGAATGCATCGCGACTTCATAACATGGCATTGCCACCTTGTCATCTCAGTGCTCAGTTTTATGTGGATATTGATGATGATGGTGTAAAGCATCTGAGTTGTCAAATGTACCAACGAAGTGTTGACACATTCTTGGGTTGTCCTTGGAATATTATGTCATATGCAACGCTTACATACATTCTTGCAACTATTTGTGATATGAAGCCAAAAGAACTTATCATGTGCCTTGGTGATACACATATATACTCTACACATATAGAGCAAGTAATGGAACAACTATCAAGAACTCCTTATGCATTTCCACAACTAGTGGTCAATGAGGATATCAAACATAAAGAACTTGAAGACATTACAATTGATGATTTCACTCTTGTAGATTACAAGTATCATCCTGCAATCAAGGCTAAAATGGCGGTATGAAAAATTTGATAAATTCTATATTTTATTTTTATTACCATTAAAGACTTAAGGACTTCAATATTTAGTTTAGACCAATCAAAAATGAAGATAGTCATTGAAGGAAACATTGGAGGTGGCAAAAGTACCATCCTCAACATGATATCACAAAGAACAAGAATACCAGTCTTTCTTGAGCCAGTTGACACAGAATGGAAACAAGGATTAGAGTACTTTTATACAGATAACTCTAGGTGGGGCTTTACATTCAATTTAAATGTATTAATGACTTACAATAGATGGAAAAATAATGATTTTAAAGCAATATATGAAAGGTGTCCATTATCATCTAAAGAGGTGTTCTCAAAATTGCAACATGATAGTGGGAAGATGACCAACTATGAAAATGAGATGTATCAAGAACTGTATGCCAAGCTTGCATGGGAACCAGAAGTAGTTATATACATCAAAACACCTGCTCATGTTTGTTACGAAAGAATGAACTCAAGAGGACGTGAATGTGAGGCTAATGTTCCATTAGACTACCTAACCAAAGTCCACGAAAAATATGAAGACTTGTGTCAAATAGTAATGCAAAAAAAGAATATCAAACTATTCACAATCAATGGAGATCAGACTAGTGAAGATGTTTATAATGATGTTATGAAAGTACTACAAGGTTTGTAAAGGGTCTAACTGGCGCATTTTTTATTTTCATACAATGGACTCTTGTATAATCCACCCTTATACTCTGAAGTTGAATTGACAATTTGGAGGCTATACATAACCATAAACACAAGAATGGACATTGTTGCAATTGCCTTAACAGTATACATAACTCCTGCAACTTCATCCTTATGACATGCTGCTTTAGTCATAATCTCGGCTACAAATGTTTGGTCATTTACTAAGGTTTGTGATGATTCTTTGTATTCGTACAAATCTTTCAAATCAATTACTCTTGTTAATGGTGTAAACTTATTAATACTATAAACTATCAAACCAAGAATGAACAGTGACATAATACCATCTGTAAGGACTTCCGCATATGGGAACGGAATGTCATAGTTATCTATACCAACAATGTAATTACACTTATCATATGTGATAAGAATGGCTTTGATGGCGTTATATAACTTCTGTTTTGTTTCAATACTAATTTCCTTTATGTCCCCAATGGATTGTGATATTTGGTCGGTTTTCAAGTTCAACCCAATAGATTCTAATATTTTGTTTAGTTCGTCAACACTCTGTTGAATTTCCTCTGTATTTTCTCGCATTAATCCCTTGTTAAACTCAATGTTGTCTTTGGCTTTAACAACATAGCTATTAAATATTGAAATGAACAAAACACATCCTGTCAATGGAACACCAAACTTGAAAACATTTCCCCAAATCTTGTCCCCATCTAAGATAGTATTTAATATCTTTACGTTGGAGCTTCCAGCATTTTCATCTGAGAACACATTACCATTTTGTTGAAGCTTGTCTGTTAATATAATAACATACAATGTGTACGCTGCAACTAAGATGACAATTAACATTTTCATTATGGTAGATGCAATCTGTCTCTTAAACTCCCTGCTTGCAAATATTTTTGAACTTTCTGGCTCAATAGTATTTACTAAGTTTTTCAGTGTTTCAGGCTTCAAAGCACGGTATAATGTATTAAACTTGTATTGATCTAGGTTGTATACGAAATCATGACTTGCAACGAATCGCATTTCATTCGACATATCTGATAGGGTTGATGTCAACAAGCCCTTTTGAATACTAACCTCATAATCAATGTTAGTTAACAATGTCTCAACTGCGCTAGACACACTCGTACTTACATTATCCGCGTTGTTGGTCAGTTGACCAACGATGTATTTTGCATAGTCTGAAACCTTAAACTCGTAAGGTATCAATGCCGGAGCAACTCTTTGGATAAGTTCAACCATCTTAGTGTTTACAATGTATGCCTTCAAGCTTTTTTCTGTTTCTTTTTCATAAGAGAAATATGACGACACATATCTACTTTTTTGTTCTGATACTAAGTCATCCACAATAATGTTCAACATCATCTTGACATAGTTTGGTTCTAAGTCCCGAATAACTGGTGTTGCTTTTACATATGTGTTCAGCTTATCTTTCATGTAAACAGGGTTGAATATGAAATATTGTGATGATTGTGGATCCAGCTTTGCAAGTTCCAAACGAACAAAGTTCTTGTAAAGCTTTTCAAAGTATGCATGGAAGGCTTTGGCATAGTTTGTCATGAGTATTTGAGTTTCTGAAGGTGATGGTGTGTTATTCATCATTCTGAGATACTTATCGTTCTCCATGTCATTTATTGTTCCGAACGCAAGTACTGTATCTGAAACAAAGTTTTGTAACACTTCAACTCTGTCTTTTGTTGTATCTGATTGATCATAACGTCTCATTAAGTCAATCTCTTCAATGAAATTGTCTTTAACAAGTGGATAAATACTACGTACTTGAGTTAAAACTGGATCTTCAAGCATTGCTTTATTGACAAGCTTTTTATCTTCAGCATTAAGTGCTGTAGCCTTATTATCTAGTTTTTCATTATTCTTCAAAGCTTCTTCTTCTTTTTGTAAAAGGACAAGTTTCTCATACGAAACGTTTTTGTATACTGGGTACAGATAGACAATAAGATACATAAATCCTTTCATTAACATCTTGTAATGTTCTCCATCTTCCATCTTGTTTATGAATACTGGATCCTTAAGAATACTATTGTCGTCTAATGAGAAGATATCAACATTAGACAGCTCCTTAACCACTGTAGCATTCACGATTTTCATTATACCTTCCTTTGTACTTGCATCTGCAAAGTTTTGTCTAGACTTCAACATAAGATCATAATAAGGTGATAGGATGTTATTGACGTTTTTGAGGACCTTGATATTGGTTGATGTTATCTCAATAAGCTTAAGATTCTTAAGACCATCTCCATAGTTGTGCACGTTCTGCATTACAATGCAAACATACCTTTGCCAGACCTTTGCCACGAATGCTTTATCCTCCTTAACTAAGTCATTCGTCTTCTTTTTCTTGTTTTTATTCTTGCGTTTCTCTTTGTACAAAGTCATTGCTTGAACGTAATCATCACCATTTGCAATTGTGTTAATTGTGTTAGACTTTGAGTCACTGTCTTTATTCTTGTTGTTGTTGCTATGCATAAACTGCTTATAGCTCCTTATAGACTTCATTAGTTCATTGAAACTTGCTGAAACTGTGCGTTTTTGATAACTAATATACTTGATGAATAATATAAACAGAGTTGATACAATAAGGTACACAATAACAAATGTTAAAATCATTTTTGATGCCTTGAAGAAATCATGCTTGTAGGCTTTTCCAACTAGAATACATACAATTACGAAAATAACAGTCAAAACAATATATATGAAAATAAATGTTCCTCTTAACATATCAAGACTATCTTGACGGTTTCCACTGACTTCGTCTTCAACATTTTGAATTTTTGTAATCTTATAACAAACATCCATGAGTTTCATTGTTATGTGTTCTTTTAACGCGTCTTTTTCATCATCAGATACTTTCTTATCAGTTGTAGCTAAGTAGTCATAGAAGGACTGGTAAGTTGCTTTTGGATTGCTTTTGGCAAAGCCTGTATAGATATCTTCAATATCTTGAATGAACCTATATAAACTGTTACTAATAATGCTTGCAGACATTAGTTTCCTATTTATAAAATATGAGTTTTTTTTTCTTCGAGTATTTTAAACACCAACCACTGTAATGACGTGTCCATTAGATAAACTAAGCACAGACCCTGGAGTTAGTAGCGTACAAGTAGTAAAACAATTAGATACCATGATTAAAAACAATGTAACTGTTATTGCAATTCTGTTTGTTATCATTGGGGTGTTAGGTTTTGGATTGTACTACTTTGGAAGGTCACTTCTGTCAACACTTTCAAAATACTATGAAATGAAAGCTGATAACAAGACTACAAACTCCGAAAGCTTAAAGGATAAGGCAGCAGATAATGAAGAGTATCCAGAGCAATCTGACCCTAATAATCCAGAAGAGGAAGATCTTAAGATTGTAATAGATCCAAGTAAGTTTATGCCCAAAGCTAAACGGGACTTTGTGACAAAACTGTCATTAGAAAACAAAGGATATAATCAAGCAAAGACAGAATTTGTCACACGCAAGTTGAACTATGATACCAATGATGATATTGTTGACTCTAAGATATTGTACAAAGACTACGACAACTATAACTATGATTACAGTACTGAATAAAAATAAATATAGAATTAATAAGTAGAATAGTAGTTATATGGCTAGTTTTAATCCAATAGATTACTTATACTATAATCCGGAACTTCAAGCTTATTCAAATGTTGTTACAATTGAAGACGCGCAACTCTACTATAATACATCGAACAATGCTCAATCTCTTGTTCCAGATACATCAAATGTTCCTTCTACATTTGACCCGTATTTGCTTATCACAACAAACAAAGACAACATACATGTAAGTGCTCTCAGCTACACAATAGCTGTTGCAATGTCTAATGAGGGCCTTACAAACGAAGAAATACAAAGTAAAGGCAAATACTTGACAACCATCTTTCAAGATGTTGATTGTATAAGTAGCAATGTCTTTCAATTAACGAACTACCCATTGTATACGTTTAACAGCTCAAACATTCGAGTGGGTGACGCGATCAAGATTAATGATGAAGTAAAACGTGAATTCTACTTTTCAATTGCATCTTACACACCAAGCAACATAACTCTTAGAAATCATAAGTATGACTTGTACACAGCATCTAATTACATCCTTGATGGCATTAAAGTGATTGACCCCTTACGTTTGGGAAAGATTAGTTTAGTAAGAAATTATGTATCATTTACCAGCAACCAGAATGTTGTTTTGCCTGAATCAGGTGTTTTTAACCCAACATTGTATAAGATTTTATATCCAGATGCTGCATCATTAACAGATCAACAAGCATACATTGACTATATTGCCAAAAGGAAAAACAGTGTGTTACGCGTAAATAACGCAGATGAATTACTAGTCAATTATACGGCAACTAGTAATATCAAGGTTACTGGAGTTAATAACACAATAAATCGTGCATTATCAAACTATGGGGAATCTAATCGACTTGTCACTGAGTATGGGATTCGCAAATACACTGAGACAATCATCGATGAAATCAAAAATATTGGTGATTTTAGCACGGTTGCCATTACGAGCAACTTAACTGTGAGCGGTCCAACAACACTCAATGGAAACCTGGATCTTAATGGAGAGTTTAAAGTGTCCAATACATCAATTTTAACTGGTGGTGTGACTATGTCCAACTTCTTGACAGTAATGAAAGAAGCAACATTTAATAGTAATGTGTCCATCAACAATAATGCTTTAGTGTATGGAACACTTTCTGTTCACGGAAATATGTATAATCCAAGGATAGGAATAGGCTACTTTATGGATTCCAATGGGGACAATAACACAGGGTCCAACAATGCAGCCCCATTGATTTCTAGTGTAGGTAGCAATACATACATTAGAGGCACTTTTGTTGGTATTGGAACATCATCTCCAACACAAAAATTAGAAGTGTTGGGAAATCTCAAGGTTTCTGATAATGGGTATATTATGAATAATCTTGGTATCGGAATGACAAACCCAACATACCAGTTACAATTATCTACAGATAGTGCAGCAAAACCGTCCACTACAACATGGACTACAACTTCTGATATGCGCTTGAAAACCAATATATCATTGGCTGACAAAAATCGTTGTTACGACATTATCAAAGCTTTACCATTGAAACATTATACATGGCGAAAGGATTATATTGAAAAGACAATGATTACGGATTACAACAAACTTGGTTGGATTGCTCAAGATGTGCAACAAGTGTTTCCTAAAGCCGTTAGGACAACTTCAATGTATGGGCTAGAAGACTGTAAAACATTGGATGCTGATCAGATATATGCAACAATGTATGGAGCAATACAAAAACTACAAGATATTGTTGAGCAACTTCAACTGGATAATATGTCATTGAAAAGGGAGCTGAATTACATAAGATCTAAGTAGAAGAATCAACTATATTTTTTATTAGTATTATAGTAATATAATGGTACTTCTTAAACTAAGTAATGTTAAACGAGATGATGTTGATAAGGTTATTGATATCGGATTAAAAAACGAAGTTGAAGATAATACTAGCAATGGTTTTGATTTTAATAGTAAAAGACCTTTCATATCAATCAAAAGCATCACAAGCAGAATATGTACAATTCATAAAAATAACTCACTTTGTATATGTATTACAAAACTCCCTCAAAGATACAAAAAGGTTTTTATGACATACTTATCAAAATCAGCTTACAAATTCAACAAGTATATCACAAGAGATAGTCAAAGAAATGCTGATCATATATATTACATACACGATAACTCAATGACAATCCAACTGCACTCCAAATTTATAGCGTCCTTAAAATGTGCTGATGTAGCTCGCAATCTGGAAAACGAGCCAGCAAATGTTATGTCTCCTGAAAAGTTTTGTACTGTTGTCAAAAAGATACTTAAAACATCCGTAAAATCAACAGGAAGCAACATGAGGATTACAGTATTAAATGAAGAGCAAATGAAGAAAGAAGGCTTGAACTTAGTTCTTTCTATTGGCTTGTCATCAAAAAGAATGCCTAGATTTATGACGATAGAATTAATAAATGATGTTTCATATCCCACTATATGTTTGATTGGAAAAACGGTGATATACGATGCAGGTGGTCTAAACATCAAACTAGCTTCAATGAACGCATCAATGAAAACTGATAAATCAGGTGGCTCGGTTGTGGTTGGTATAATCAAATACTTTGCTGAGAATAAAATAAAGTGCAATATTGTTGGAATTCTACCTATAGTAGAAAATTTGTTGTCAGAAGATGTGGCAAGGCCAGGTGATATTGTCAAGTCCTACAGCGGTAAGACTGTTGAAATTACTGATACAGATGCGGAAGGACGTTTGATTATGGCTGATGCATTGTCATATAGTAAGAAGTTTAACCCAACATATCTCTTTGATTTAGCAACATTGACAGGATGGAGTGAAGCAGTTCATATGGACACTAACGCAGTATGTTATTGTAGGAATATGGACTTAGCCGCAAAAGTAAATGAGATAGGTGAGACTGTAGGAGAAAGGGTATGGTTCTTGCCTTCATGGGATGAATATATGTATTATACTAAATCACCTGTTGCAAATATTCGTAATTATAATAATGATATACGTGAAGGAGCGTATTTACCATCAATGTTTTTGTTATCATTTGTTCCATTGGAGCTAAGAGATAATTATGTGCATTTTGATATATGTAACAACTATGTAAACGATCTTGCAAAGGGCAACTGTGTTGTCTTAATGATAGAACTTCTAAAACACCTTGTTCAGTAAATTACATAAAGGTAAATATGTATGTTTATATATAAAGTCCAGTAAAATGAAAATAATTTCTTTCAATTGTAATGGTATACGTTCTATTGTTACAAAGGAGAAAGATGGTACAAAACATAAAACCACCATAGATAACAATGTAATTACTTCACTTTTAGACGATGAAAAACCAGACATATTATGCCTTCAAGAGATACGTTGTAGCGACACTTTAAATGTCAGTGATTTATTGAATCTTCATCCGAAAGGTTATCACATCATCAACCAAAATTGTTCTCAAGTTAAAGCAGGATACTCAGGAACACTTGTTATATCTAAGCTTCCAGCTATTACAGTTACAACAAACTTTCCCAACCTCGAAACAGGTCATGAGCTTAATGGTGAAGGTCGTATGATAACAATTGAGTTCCCAAAGTTTATACTCATCAACGTTTACGTTCCCAACTCAAAGCCAGACCTTTCACGTTTGAAGTTTCGCACAGAACAATGGGAAAGAGAAGTCAGAAATCACATTAATAGGGTACATGCCAAGTTTGATAAACCGGTCATCATGTGTGGAGATTTGAATGTTGCACCAAATGAGATTGACCTTCATAATCCAAAAGGATCTAAGGGAAAGCATGGATTTACCATTGAAGAACGTGAGGCCTTCAAGGCACTTTTGGAGGAATGCAAGATGGTTGATGCGTATAGAGTCTTGTATCCTACAAAAGAAAATGAGTATACTTGGTGGAGTAACTTTGCTAAATCTCGAGAGAAGAACAAAGGCTGGAGAATAGACATTTTTGTCGCTTCAAAGTCCTTAAGTAAAAAAATAACTGATGTTGCAATTCATAGTGAGTATTATGGGTCTGATCACGCTCCCGTTTCACTTTCTATCTCTATGTAATTGATAACATCACACATTATTGAAAGTATATAAGAGTTAAGTATCTATTGAGATTATCTATTAAAGTATGGATATTGCACAAGACATTCAGTTCTTTGTTGAAGATACCAATATCATACTCAAAGAGTATAATGTCATGAAAGTTGAGCTAAACTCAGAAAACAAGAAGCTGAAAGAACTTTGCGTAAGCTATGATAACATTGCAACATACTTGAGCAATATTGACCTGAGAGAGATTTCAGAAAAGCTTGAAGAAAAGAAGAATGCTATGTCCGTGTTGTCATTAAATACAATTAATAGAGAGGATCTTCTCAAACAAAAGAAAAAAGAATGTTACGAGTACATGAAAATGCTACACGGCCTTTATCAAAATCTTGACCAACAAAACGAATGCACTGGGGACGAGATTCCAGACCCTTTTTTTGTAGAAATGAACAAGCTTCTTTACCCTAACAACTACGATAACCACCAAATTAGGTCGGATCCACCAATTGCTGGTGTGTTCAAGAGTACCAACGGTGTATATACGAGCACTTCAAGTAATCTTGATGATATCCAAATCTGTTCTGACTTGCCAGATTCTGGTGTATTCAAATGCGCTAGTGAGGGTCATGCGCGACGCTAACAATCAATTTCACTCAACAATCTCTAAGAAATGTTGAAAATTTGAAAACACACTATTATACTTGTGATAATATTAAAACAAGATGAATAATCATCAACATACCGATGTACGTAAGAATTCTATAGTGAGCATAAAAGAGTCTGCTCATCTTTATGATGAAAGTAATGAACCCAAGGTACTTCCTGGAAAGTATGCTTTGTCAAAAGCAGAATTGTTTTTTGACGCATTAACCTATAATCATACCCCAGCATCATACTTGACAGTTGTGGAAGAAGCTAACCTTCCAATAACACAATAAAATGTATATATCGTTATTTTTATTGGTTTACAATAAGATGTTAATATTAAGGATAATAAACATTATTAACTACATTGAATAACTCAGAATTTGGTCCAATTCCTTTCAACTTTAAGTTTTTCCATGTACTTGGCATGTTTGCGTTATAGGTCCCTTTGATACCCATTTCTTCGTAGTAGAATTTACTCTCTGTTACTCCACCTTGAACTCTCAATCCGCCAATATTCCCTAAGAACATCATAAGAACGAATGCATTTAATGACACATCATTTCCTGTGTTATTACCAGTCCTACCAAAGTATCCCCATAACTCTTTTGTATTTTCATCAAGAGTTTCAACAAGTTTATTATAGAAGTTGTCAATATTATTTGTGTCTGTTTGCATAACACTTGCATTCAAAGATGTTAAAATCAGGTTGTTAAGAATGTCATTTTCATAAGTAGGAGTTATCTTTGAACTATAGTATGATACATTATTTTTAATTGCATTACTATCTCTACATTGATAGTTTGGATTGAAGTATAAGCTAGAATAGTAAGGATTGAGGATAATAAGATTGTCTAGAACGTCTAACGCTTCACCACTATAAGCATCATCATACTTAATGATTGAACAATTTGAACCAGTAAAAGTTTGAATATCACTATTGAGGAATCCATTTGTCCATGATGCCTTTGCTGAGAAGTTGAGTTCATATGTCGCTTCAATAGTATACTTTAAAGCCAGCTTTGCCATATACACAGTAAATGCGTGATTATCAGATATTCTTTCACTCATACCAACAGTATTGTAATAATTGTAGTTTCCACTCTCATCAACTGTTATTACTGAAACCAAAAAGTCAGCGATGTTCCTCATCATTGCATATCCTTTTGTAGACAGCCAATCCTTATCAAGAGTTATCCTATAATAATTCCAGACATTTACTGCAATTAGTGCATTATTGAATATGTGCAATGGCGAAATAACATCCCAATACATACTCTGATATCCAAGTACATCATTTTGATAAGGATATTTGCTTCCCTTGTAACCAAAGCTAGCAGCAAGTTGTGTTGCTTGCTCAAGATTCTTGTATCTAAACTCAAGAATAGTTTTTGCCATGGCTGGTTTCAAAAACAGTAGTATTGGGACCATCCATAGATCACCATCAAAAAATATATTTCCATTGGCATCCAAATATGACAAGTTAAGAGGGTTTATTTCTGTGTTTATACCATCTCGTATACAACTGAATATCTGATATAAACTATATCGTATGTATTGCTTTACACGTTTTACACTATTTGCTTCATTGGTTGTTATACCTGTTTTAGGTTCAAGAAGAATGTCTGATTGCCAAAGATTATTCCATCCAACTTGATTATCGTTAGTAATTTGAGTAATCAAAGAGGAAACATTTTCATTCTTGAAAGCAATGTTCAAGAGCATTCTTTTAATTTCCTCTATTGGCTCATTAAAGTCCATAGATGTCATTTGAGATCCTAACACATGAAAGCGGATCACATCACCATTACTACAAGCAGTGTATCTATGCTTCTGATAACAAGATGATAAGTTATTGTATGAGTTAAATCCTAAATTCCTTACATTATTACTACTTGCACCTTCAAAGAGATAACATGTTGCTCCAGCAAGCTTGATTGGTTTGCCGTCTTGTCCTATTCTACTTACATTACCTGTGGCATTCAGAATGTATAAACCTTTATCATCATAAATCCTTTCATTGTATATAACATTGTTATTGAAGTCCATTTCACTTATGAATCTTGCATCTCCACTCATTTCATGAAATACATCAAAAGTAGGAATGTCAGACAATAAAGTAAACTCTATTGTCTGCAAAGTACAATAAGGCAACTGACGGAGTGGAACAAGTGTATGTGTCACATCTACCATATTAATGTTGTTACTTGCAACAACAAACCTTGTAGCAATCCTTCCACTTGACATATCTAAGCTTTGATGTTGAAAATTATAGGATATGTTACTGTTTGTGTTGTGCAGAAGCTTAATTGAATGCATGTTGAAACCTTCAATCATGTTATTCCGATACTTACCAATTTGATTGAAGTTGAGATTTCCACTGACAAATGTTTTTTCTGTTCCAATATTTGACATTGAGGCGTACAAACCAATTTTACCATTTCCAGAGAAAGGTCCATTATAAGACGACATGTCAACACTTTCTACATTACTTAGTGTAATTAACCAGTTGTTATCGTATACTAGATTACTCATAGGAAGTCTATATTATTATTTCCGAAGAAATAATTATGCTATTATATCATAAACAACAAAGATATGTATAAGGTCTTCAAGAAGTTTACAGTATGTCCATGTTGGATACTCACAGTTATTAGATTTGTATGTGTCTTTATACTTTCCATAGTCATCTTGTCATTTGCATTGAAGTTTGTTAAGAATAATAAAAGGAATGAGTATTTCGTGGAAACACAAACAGAACTTTTGCCTGTGCCTGTGCTTCCAGTAATCCAATATAACTTTAAGACAATAACAAAAGATGAGTTCACTGAAAGGGTCAGTCTTTCCAATTTCTTTTCATCATTGAGTTATCTTGATGTACTAGCACGTTCAACTGCAACAACTACTGTTACTTCAGGAGAGCATTACAAGAACATATACATCTCATCATATGAAGAGTTCACTGATTTGGATAAAAACATTCTCATTAAGGTAGTTGATGAAGCAAACAAACTTCTGTCAAAGTATCCTAACTTACAACAATTGGAGTGGAAGTTTGCAAAAGTAAGTGATGCAATCGAGAATGGACTCCCACATACAATGAGTGATATGATTATTCTTAACAAAAATGTAATGAAACAAACAGAAAGAGAACTGGTTAAAACAATCATCCATGAGAAAGTTCATGTGTATCAAAGGTTAAATGCATCATCTTGTAATAAATGGATTAATCAAGTAGGATTTGTAGTATTATCTTCAAGCGACTTTTCAACTCTCAACAAAGATGTTCTTAACATGAGAAGAAGTAATCCAGATTTAGATAAGAATACTTATTATCATAAAAAAAATAGGCTTGTATTAAAGCAATTATATAATAGTACAACACCTCAATCTGTATCGGACAGCAAAGCATATGGAATTCCCTTAAATGGCGACTATATTCCCATTCCAATCACAAATGAGTTGATAGGGCTTCCTAAGTCTGTATATTGTCAACTTGAACATCCCTATGAAATCATGGCATGCATCATTGCTGACATCTTGACAAACTCATTGTATGTAAATGAATATAGTTCAAATGACTATGTAAGATCAACAATGTCATGGATGTCACAAGAACTATAACCAATTGATTGGTTCTTTTCCATGTTCTACAAGAAAGGTGTTTGTTAACGTAAAATGATTATTTCCGACGAATGGACCTTTACTTGCAGCTAACCCTGACGGATGACGACATTCAAGCACTAAATTTTTATTTTTATCAATGTGTTTTGAATAAGACTTTGCAAATTCACCCCATAATATGTAAACAACATCATTACATTCTTTTGCAACATACTTGATTATATCTTCTGTGAACCCTTTCCATATCTTCATATGAGAACCGGCTTTTCCTTCTCGTACAGTTAAAGCACAATTCAACAACAAGACACCTTGAGATGCCCAATCACTTAAATCAGTATTTGTTCTTTGTTCTCCGTATTCATAATATAACTCATCAAATATGGTTTTCAAGGACGGAGGACATTTGTTACACTCTTGAGATACACTAAAACATAGACCATTCGCAAGGATGCAACCGTTCTTTGCCCTGCTGTAATAACAATCTTGTCCAATAATGACAACTTTTAATTGACTTAATGGGCAAAATCTAAATGCATTTAGTAGATGATGCTTATTTGGCAATGTTTGATGATTGTCTTCACATTCTTGGTTAAGAATTGAATTGATATTTTTGCTGTATGGTTCTACAAGATGTTGTAGAATACTTTCCCAATCATTACTCAATGAACTTATCTCTTGTTTAATGTCCATTGTATTATAGTTAGCATCAAACTGCTTATATATTCAATTTTAATTTAGTATATTTGATACTTCCGGTTGAGGTATAGTTCCATTTGTGTTATTTCTGATGCACTCAAAGTTCTGTTATATGCAATGACACATGCTACTGCAAAATCACTTGCTTCGCTGCTATAGAACGCTCCATAGTTGACTGAGAGACTGAGTGATGTAACCGCACCAGTTGTAGTACTTCTTTGTACTCCATTCGATTTATACAAGTCTTTTTGGTCTGTGCTTAACACCCAGTTTGTACCATGAACATCTGTTTGAGGGGTCATCCAACCTTCGTGATATGCTACACCTGATTTTGATCCATGAAAGCCAGAAAGCCAATTGCCACCTACATAAGCATCAAAAATACGCTGACGTGACGCACCATTATGTTTGGCGACATGAAATAAAGTATATCCTGTTGGAGTTATTCCAGCTGGGAATGTAAGACCTGCTGTAGTATCTCCAGACAAACATTTAAAGCCGTTCAAGGTAACACTATTATTAACTGGAGTGCCCCTTGTAGAGGTCGAATTATTTGCACTGGGACTTATATCATTCCATACGGTTCCTGTCCAACTTTCACCTGTATAATATCCAACCAAGCCACTTGTGATAAACTCAACATCTGTCTTAATATTCCATTTGCGCATCAAGTACATACTCATTTTCACTATGAGATCAGATGGTATTACTTCACGATATATTTGTAGTTCACGGATATCTCCAGCGAGGTAAGCTTGAGAAGTATCGATTCCTCGTCCTATATAGTTTGTGGCAAAGGTCCTGTTTGTGACGTTACCTTGGGTATAACCAGCTCTGTTAGTATTTGCAATGGCGTAACCATCAATAAATGTATTCGTGATTGAAGTGCTTCCATTTGTTACTTGTACAGCATATACATGGAATGCACCATCAAACAATGCATAATCTATGTGTTTTCCTGGTCCTGATGTAGATGTTCCGTTCCTAATGGTTATACCAAAAGTGTTTGTAGTAGCGTTTCTAAAAACTGAAAAAGAATCAATTAGGCTTGCAGCTGAAGTTGAATTACTAAACTCAAAGACTCTCTCATAATTGCCTTTACTTCCAGGAGACATTCTGAACACAGAAAGAATAGTAAATCCATTAATATTCGAGGTGTCACTTGAAATAAATTTATCAAATGTCAATGATCCTAAAGTGAAATATTGTTGTTTTGTCCTATCAAAGGTCACCATATATCCGTTGGTATCAGACGTTAACGTAGGATTACCTGAACTGTTCCCCGAGGCACCGGTAGCATGAACCGCTGTCCCATCAGTCCCCATGTTAGACCAAGTTGAAATTGCACTGTTTACAGATACACCTTGTCCATAAGCTAGATGGTTTGCATCCATCTTTATGTATGGTTTAAATGCATACATGCATTGTGTTGGAAAATTCAGAGCCGAAAAGGCACCTGCTGATGGGGATTTATAATACACTGCAATCGCTTCTGCAACCTCCCAATCTTGAAATCTTATACGCATTGAATAAACTCCTGCATTTAACGATATACTTCCTGTTGGTCCAGTCCCTGCACCATGTAAACCATAATAATTTGCAGTATTGGTTCCATTAATAAAAAGTTCCGAACCATCATCTGAGCTCAAATAAAAGGAATGAGTACCATTTTCTGTCAACTTTATAAATCCATTCCACTCACAACTAAAATAGTCATCAGACGGTACAGATGTATCAGATGCATATATTATAACACCTTTAGTGTTATTGAAGATAGTATTTCCTGTCGCCTCACTTGTAAATTGGGTTGTAGTATCATTGAATTTTCTTCTTGATAAATAACCAGCATAAGGGATAGCTCTATTCTGTATGTTTGATAACGATATACCGGTGTAAGATGCACCTTCTGTTGATGCTCTCACATTCGAATAACTAAAAGTTGCATTAGAACCAAAACCATATGCACAATTTAACTCTGACCATTTAATAGGTCCAGCAGATGCAAATGCCATTCTTTATTTGTAAATTTAAAATATATTAACTAAAGATACCTAAATTCAAGAAAAATTGAATGTACTGGTATTTTATCATCTCTTTAACAAAAACATATAATCATACAACAAGCAAGATGGCAGAAATCAATGCAACTTACCCTGCTGGCAAGTACTACATTGGTGATATTTGTTATGCATTGGATAAGGATGTTTATGAGAGACAATGGGGCAAGAAGTACAACTTTAATGTTGGAACTCATGTTCTCCATTATAACAATGTTCAAGATGGAATCACAGTAAATTACACGTCGTTTGGCGATGGAATGTTTGTAGACGAGCGAAGCAAGCTTGAGTACTATGTTGATTCAGGAACAATTGGTATTGTCCCTTTCAACATGTGTAGTTCAAAGAATATCAAGGACGGAAAAATAAAGGGAGGTCATTTTATCGAAAGCACCTCTCCCGTTGAGTTCAAGTCTGTAAGTGGCATCTTTGTCATCGGATACAACAATAATCAGAATATGGTTATTATTGACACAGACTCTCAAGATGATGATTAAAAATAAAATCTAGAACATAGATTTTTTTACTTCATTACATGTTGTCCACTACTTCCAAAACCACCTTCGGCTCTTGTTGTATCATTAAGATCACTTACTTCCATTGCATCTAAATGAATTAGTTGTCTCGGAATGAGCTGAACAATTCTAGCGGGTAGTTCAATATCTGCTACATCTTTGTTGATTTTAATAAGAGCTACCTTCAATGAACCTGTATAACTTGCATCAATAATACCAATTGAATTTGCAACAATATAGCCTGTTTTAGAGATTGATGAACGTCCAACTAGTTCAAAATAGTATCCTAACGGAGGTTGCACAGCAATTCCTGTGTCATACAAAACCATACCATTTTCCTCTTTTACTTTTTTTACAATGCACAAATCATAACCAGTGTCAGTGATATGTACTTTTTGAGGTGCAACTGCATTATCAAGAGTCTTGGTATACTTGAAGGTCATTCCCTCACCACTGTATTGGAAAGAATTCTGACTAGCAAATAATTTGTTGGCTTGAAATGATGGTTCCCAACAGTACAAAAGACTTCTATAACTTGCATAGTTGTGATTATAAACAACATAGTCAGCATCCTTGTATAGCACGTGTAGAAATTCTATGACGTTGATGCCATTATATTCAAGACCCCTTTCTGTTTCAACACACGGAACTGTGACAATGTCTTGAATTACTTTACGGAGCTCTTTATCACTAGTTCTCAATGTACACTTGGGACTGAACATAGATTTCATTACAAACCCATTAGTGTCAAAATATCCTCTGATGAATGACACCTTCTCAACATAACTAAATGCATCAAAAAGGTCTCGTGCTTCATCATCAAACTCAGATACAAACTTAGCACCAGATGAATAAGCAGTCATATTGTTGAGTTATATGTATGTAAATGTATTACTATAAATAAGGATGTTATATGAAGTACATCAAATTTTTAAGTGGTCGTCAATAACGCAAGAACTCGTCAAGAATTTGGTATCTTCGTCAACATTAACATATAATCAAAAACTATATAAAAAGAATGTGTAATGTATAAGTTGTAGTAGTAAGAGATTGTAAACTACCAGGTTGATTATTTGAATCCTTTTTTCAGTAAGTATGGGGCGTATAAGATATCGGTTAATCGCGGACTCTTATAAGGTTCGAAGCCGGGTTCAATTCCCGGTACGCCTACCATACTTTATTTCAAACAGTTTCGTTAGAAGTGCTTGGTATTTTTTTTTCATACTTCTTAATCCACTTCCTTATTGAGTTGTCAGATACACCGTATTTTCTACCAACTGCTACCATTGAAAGATTTTTTGTGTCTTCTACAAGTTGTTCATAAGATGGTCTTACAACTTTAACAAGGTGTGTTTCTTCATATTTCTTACGGCAATTATTACATCTATCACACAGTGGTGTAATCTCTTTATCACAATCAATACATGTTTGTAGCACTTTAGCAACCACCTTGTAGGTCTTGATATTCTTTCCTTTGTAAGTATCTGTTAATACGTGACAGTTTGGACACAACAATGCTAAGTTTTCAATTCTATTATCATTATGTATTCCATTTTTGTGCTCCAGCTCAAGTGGAATAGGTTTATCCAACCAGGTTGTTAATTGACAAGAGTGACACTTATCTTCCCAGTTTAACTCTTTTCTTAGTCTTTTTTTCAGTGAAGACATGTTCGTATAAGTTGATTTTTCTATCAAAATGTCTTCCATCTTGTACTTTAACATCTTTTTAGGTTCTCCTGAAGCCCAATTGTGCCCTTGTGGTAGATGGGCAACATCTATGTTCATATTTTCAAGTCGCTTCTTAATAACAGTCTTATTTCCAGTGTTATTATATCCACATTTTTGGGCAAGTTCAGTCAATGTCTTACTTTCAGCAACATAAGTCCTAAAGGTATCGTCTGGAATATCATGTATAGTCATTTTGTTTTTACTACAAACGGTAATGTATTTTTTAATGTATATAAAATCAATCTTTAAATGCATATTTAAAATTTTAACAAAAATGCAAAAACTAGAAAAAATTTACGAAGGCAAGGCCAAGGTTTTATACACAACCGCCAATCCAAATCAATTAATTCAATATTTTAAAGATGATGCCACCGCTTTTAATGCGCAAAAAAAGGCAGTCATAGAATGGAAGGGGGTTTTAAATAATCTAATTTCTGAAAAAATTATGTTGGAAATGGCGAAAAACAACATTCC
>ERZ650310.166-NODE-166-length-19396-cov-6.617238_pt1 | contig 19396 bp, 22 predicted proteins | sample MGYA00376246_ERZ650310 | MGnify/ENA primary metagenome ERZ650310 (study PRJEB26733, sample SAMN07839286) | wastewater metagenome | biome: small river; feature: stream; material: water | place: USA: North Carolina | collected 2016-03-01 ...
TATGTTTTTTGTTTATTTCACAAAAACCCAGGGAAACAGTAAAAAATTTTTGTTTACCTATAATTTTTTTAATAACTACATTGTAAATGTTTCCGCTTGAAAATTTAGCCTTGATTTGTTGGCCTAAAAAATAAGTGTTTTTTGTTTCTGAATTTTCCATTTTCTTTTTTGTTTTTGTTGTTTGATATGTCAAAGGTAAAAGGATTATTTTAAATAAAAAAATAATTTTAAACTTTTTTTTAATTTATTTTTCAAACAAAAATCCCCACCAACAAAGTCAGCAGGGATTAGAATCAAATTAAACCTAAAACAAAATGAAAAACAATTTTACAATATTAATAGATTCTTCCGTCTTTTATCTGATAATTAAAAACTTTTGAAATTCCTTCATTAATTTCTACCATTGCAAAGCCATGATTATGCATCGAGAATGGCATGTACTTCGGCGATAATACCGTAAGGCATCCAGTAGTATAGGTATTAATATAATCCTTAAATGCCGTTTTCTTTTGCGTTGTCGATGTTTTATGCACATGTCCCATTAAAGTATTGCAAAGGGTTTTATTCATCAGATTCTGCGAAGGATTAATACCACCGGCTCCGTATAATTCGTGTCCGTGAACGACTAACAAATCCCCCATTTCCATCCCTTGCCAATCCTCAACTAAATTGAACTGCAGTTTATCCAAGTTAAAAAAGATATTAAATTGTAATTCATGTAACTGGGCAAACTCGTCAGCTTGCAATTGTAAAGACCTCGCCCAACGTTGCTCGTGGTTTCCTAACTTGTAATAGATTGGAATCGTCGGGAATAAGTCACGCAATTTCTTTAAAAAATCTCGGCTCATATCAACTTCACGTTTGAAATCTCTTAAATCTTTATCCTTCTCGTGTCGGCTAATCGAATAAAAGTCCATGATGTCCCCATTCAAATACAAACAATCAATTGCCGAACTTTTAAGGTGTCTAATAGCAATCGTCAAAGCATCCAGCGAATGATACGGAAAATGAATATCTGATAAAATACCAATCTTTTTTAAATGCAAAGGCAATTTAGCTGATTCGTATTCTTTTGATAATGAAGGTTCAATACCAAAATTATCAATTAAATCAAGGTCGTAATTAATACAATCTTCTATCTTAATAGAACTTTCAAGAAACTCGAGTGACCGTTCACTTTGAAGGATTCCATTTCTATTCATAAATTTTTTTAATTGTTCCCAATTTGCATAACCATACTGATTATGAAATTTTTCGCAAAATTCTTTTTTCCCTAATTTTGAGGAATAAAAATGATTTTTAAGTACTTCTGCCTTATGTTGTATTGACATTATTTATCGTGTTGGTGCAAGTCCATTAGTTCATCAACTAAAAACTCAACATTGTTTAAAAGTTTCATTCGTAAAACAAATCCGGCATCATCCATATTTTCAATCGATGACATCACATCAAGCATCGTGTCCAATAATTCACGGCTTTTTTCAATTTTACTTTTTGGTTTTTCCACCGGTTCAATATTTATTTCGTACATATTATCCCCAAGGTAAAAATAAATAACAATAAAACGTTCCGGTGCCACCCATTTCGTACTCGTTTCTTTTCGCTTATAAGAAACGATTTTTCTATCTGATAAGTATTCTTATTAGAACGATATAAAGAATCCTTTAAAACAAAGATTTGACCCCTATAAATTGAATCCTTAGTTAATAAAAGTTTGCGTTCCTTTAAATCATGGATAATCGTATCCATTAACGTAACAGGTAAACAAATTTGTTTATCTAAATTGTGAGTATTTTTTGAGAAAATTTGTCCTTTGGCTATCTGAAAAAGTAAAAGGAATCCGATTAATAGTGGAATCGATTTTAAGTATTTGCTTGTCATTGTTCTCGATTAAAAATGAATGATTGGTTTGGCCGTTTGAGTTCCAAGTTTTATAAACATAGGCCATAAAAAACAAAAGCAACAACATCGTTGCCGCTTTCAAAAAATTGCTATACTCGTCCAAAATATAAATCGGCCTCCGCCGTTCTCCTTTTAGTTAATCCACTTAAAACCTTGCCTCCGCTTTTATTCCATTTTAAAAATTCATTCCTAATTAATGGGTCATTAGGATTTTCGTTTACCTTCTTTAATAACGTGCTTGACTTTAAAGAGCCAGCACCCAAGTTATAGCAAAACGATACCAGGGCATCGAACTGATTTTGATTAATGTCATCACGGCAAAACGAATCAACACTAAACTCATAATGTTTTATAACATTTAAAAATATTTCAGTCGCCCTCGCCTCACTAATCGGTGGGTCATTCATCTTTACCTTTGTTCCATCCGGATAAAACGTGCAACCAATCGAAATCGTTGGAATGCCTGCCGGACATAAGTAAGGCTTTAATTTAACCCCCTCAAATGTTTTTATCAGGCTTAATCCTTTTTGACTTATTCGGTTGACTTTCATCCAATCCAAGTTTTAATTTTAGGTCTGCATTCTCGGCCCTTAAATTCTGAACCTCTGCCGTTAACGTATCTACTTTGTCACTCAACTCCTTTACTTTGTCAGACATCTCTTGTGCCGTCACTTTCCACATTGCAATTATTTCTTTTGTATTGGCTATTTCACTTGCGTTGTTATCAAGATTCTCTTTTCTTTTTCCCACAAGCCAACCAATAAAAGCCGTTATTGCACCGGTAACTGACGGCACAAAAATGTCATCCCAATTCATTAATCTTTTTTAAATACGTTTAACAATTGTGCCTTCGCTAAAATTGTGAACGACTCCGAATCCTCAACAAACGTTTTCAATGTACCTTGGTCCACCGAATCCAAGTCAATAACCTCCCCTTTATTTAAGGCTAAGGCCCACTCCCACATTTTTAATGCATTGCCCTTATTTGCCCCAACTAAAGAAGTTGCTAATAATTTACCGGCATTTGCTCCCTCGATTGGCTCATTGTCCAATCCTAACAAGTCGAAATTGAAATCTAATTTCATTGGTTGATTAATTTAAGTTATTAATAATTTCCTATAAATAGCAAAACACAAAATAATTATAACCAAGGAAATGGTTTTGATTCAATAACCTCTTGTTTATAAGCGATTTCAGAATCTAACGCAGAATCGATTTGTTCTAAATCTAAACTTCCGTTTAACCATCCTAAAACCATTTCCTCAGTCACATCTTCAAACGGAATAAATGCTGACTCATGTGGTGCTGATAATCCTAAACTACCCGGAATCGAAACCCCATCTTTTACCGCATCGTAGTTTACCGTTACAATTACGTTTGTCAATCCGTCTAATGATTCGTTGCAAACAAGTTCTTTAATCTCAAATTCAAAAGCCATATTAATTTAGTTTATAAGTTTCTTAATCTAACAACGGTTGTAAAATGCCCCCAAGTTTTAACCGTAAATTCTTGGTTTCCTTTTGTCGGAAGTCTAACCGTATGCTCGTTCATCGTGTATCCGTTATTAAAAGGATTTGTAATAAGCAATAAAGCCTCCGTACCATCTGCCGACAATTTATAAGCCGAAATAGGTAACTGGGCATTATATAACATTACTGGGAAATTCGTTGAATTAGTATCCGTATTTGAAGTCCATACAAGACCATTTTTATATTCAGGTTTTACCCAATCAGTATTTGCCCCAACAATATCACGATTTTGTAAAATTTGCCAATATCCAATATGAAACCAATCGTATGCCCCATTGTCAATTTCGTAAATATCCCCATAGGCTTGCCATTGAGTTGTAAATTCTTCTCGCCATTTATTATACTCCCCACCAATTACGTTATCGTCCCATAAATAAAGACCGTCTAAATAAGCAAACGACCATGCGGCCACCGATTGATTATGACTTGGGGGATTATTAGGCCGATATGTTTTTAATAACCGGCTTGCCCCATCCGTTAAAAATCCTTTACGTTCAAAACCAAAATCTGAACCACCAGTCGGCTCCATATATCGCCATGAATAACCGCAAACCTTCTTTGTTTTTGCTTGCTCCGACCCTAAAATTTCAGTGATTAATTTTCTACTAATATCTGCCGAATGAACTAAATTATATAAATACCATTTTTCGGAAATATTATGCAGATAAGCCGTAACAAAAAAATGAGAATAGCAATCAATTGCACCTTCATAAAATCTATGCCAATAAAACCCACTTGCATTTCTATTCTTTGAACCGTCAAAATAATATTCTTTGTAATCTTTAAATAACGGAGTTGTCTTTGCCGTTGCTACCGAAACACCTGGTGAAACGTATCTCCATCCATCACTATTCGCCCCTTCATACGTTCTTGTATAAATCCCTCCTTCGTAATTTGAGAACGTTGGAATTACCCCACCACTCGCCGCCCATGAATTAGCAATCGAATAAGTCTTACAACTATTCCATAATGCAGTAAATGACTGCCCAAATGTTTGACGGTCCTTTCCTTCGCCACTTACTAACTCAAAATCAAATTGTAAATGCTTTCCGTGATTAATTGCCTGCGGGCTTCTTGCATCACCAAACGGACTAAAGAATCCAAGTAATCCATTTGCCGGTGACCTATCATAATTTCCGGTTCCTGAGTTAATAGTAGTTTCCCAATAACGAGGATTTAACTCGGCATACGTTTTATTTATTATTCCATTATTGAATGTCCAACTTGCTCGAGCTGTCGGGTCAGTAATTAGTAATGATTCAAATAATCCAACGCACCAACTTTTTTGTGCCGATGTTGCCGGGTCATTAAAATTATTTCCGGTGTGCAAATTGTAGGTATATTCGCCTGCAGATTTTATCCAAGTATCAACATCAAAAACGTGCTTTGTAGCATAATTTTGATATTCATAAATTGTACTTGATGCCCCTCCGCCCGGTTCCCGAAACATGTAATAGTTTGCATTCGGTGGGTCTCCATATAAAGTATCGACAAATTTTGTTTGTCTTTTATAGGTATATCCTTTTCCGTTTCGTGTCGAATTTCTATAAGTCCGTTTGCTTGTATTCCAAACACCTGACCCCTTTTCTACCATATCAAATAACGGAATCGCCAAAGACATAAAATCTTTTTGGTTTCCGTTCCTATCGTTTATCGGCAATACATCTGGAAATCTTTTAAAATAAGACGGATATTCCCCTGAATATAAAGGTATAATATAATCAGGCCGAAAATAATAATAAACCCTTCCTTCAATTGTTGTTCGTGCTAAATCCTCAGCAACGTGAATAATTGCACTAATAAAATTGCCCCCTACGAATCCATCACTTATTGACCCACCGATATTATTTTGATACCATTCCCCAGTCATTAACCGAAGGTCATATCCTTTCATTGCCGAAACATCGATATTTGTTAGGGCCGTTGTATTCAACGTACCTTGGTCAATTATCCATCGTTTAGCATGTGCATAACTTCGAGAACTCCAATAAGCATCCGTTACTAAATTACTTCCATTAATACTTAAACTTGTTCCAACCCAAAACGCGTCGAAATTATCATTAGGTATAAACGTACCATTATCGTAATCGGCCACATAATCGTCAACCCAGCTTGTGTCCGCACCTGATAAAATTAAATCGGTCTTTGATCCTGAAACAATTTTACCGTCGTTGCCAAGACTTACATAATAAGACCTAAATTGTGGTGTTGGAATAACATAATTTCCCGATGGTGCTAAACTTGTAAGGCCAGCATTCGTGTAAAAAATAGTCGTGTTATCTAATAAATCATTGTTCGAATACAAAACCATCGAATCCTCATTTATTTCGGGATTGATTAATTTTGTCCTTGCATCACTAACCGATGAAAATGCCATTATTTTAAAACGTAATAGGTTGTCGGATATGTAGTCACGGTGCCTCCGCTATATCCGTAAAATTCAGACATTGAATGAGGCAAAGTTTTACCAGCATCTAAACTCATTTGTGAAAATGAATTTGAAGTCGAAGGTATTTCAGCCTTAATTGCCGTCATTGTTAACGTTCCCGATGAAGGTAATGCCATTATTTAGCTTTTAAAATCTCGATTTCTTTCTTTAATTCCTTAATCGCCTCCACTAATAAAGCCGTTACGTTTCCGTAGTTAACTCCATAGTTTTCATTCGCATCAATAGAAGCCAACTCAGGTACCACATTTGCCACCTCTTGGGCGATAAATCCAATCTTGCGTGATTTATCATCGATGTCGATTCGGTTGTAATATACCCCATTTAACGAGCATACCTTTTCCAAAGGATTATCAATCGTTACGATGTTTTCCTTCACTCGTTTATCCGAAGTTATAACCACATCAACTGTTGCACGGATCGTACCGGCAACGTCTAACATATAACCCGCATCACTCGTTTGATTAATTAAAACGTGGCCGTTATTTTGAATCGATGCCTTTTCAACATAATCAATATAAAAACCAATCTTGCTTCCTACTAAAGTAAACGGAATCGGTGTTGCCGTATTATCAGTCGCAAAGAAAGTAATCGCATTTGCAGTCGCACCCCAATCGCCATATCCTATACCAAAGTTTAAATTTGAATAAGGCTGAACCGTTAATTTATAAATACCGGTAGTCGTTCCAATATTTATCTTTCCCGAGTTTTCATAAATCACCGAATTACCAATCGCCGATGTACCGGTAAATTTAGTAATATAACCACCCGACCCCGAACCTGATATTGAACCGGTAATTGTAGCTTGCAAATCTGCAATCGTTTTTTTATACAATTGACCAGTCGTGGCATCTCCAATCATAAATAAATCGGAGGTGCCAATCGATGTCTTTGTAACTAATTGATTAATCTTTTTATTTGCCATATTAAGCCGAAGTAATTGTCTGCCATGCACCAGTGTACACGCATAATTTATTTAAGGTAGTATCGTAAACAATTAAGCCAACCGCTGGCGAACTAATCGCATTTTTTTGCGTAGTCGTCATTCGTGGAAATAAAACCCCTTGCGTTGTGGAATCTACTTGTAATAAAGCGGAGGCATTTGCAGTTGTTACTCCAATGGATAAAGCACCAGCTAAATAATTTTGAGCCGTTCCATCCATGTATAAATTCCATCGATTAGCAGAACTTGCAATTTGTCCTCTAAAACCATAGTTTGTAACTGCTCCTATTAATGCAGAACCAGCCCAAAAACCAGTTTGTATAGATACTGTAGAACTACCAAATGAACTATTACCACTTGCAAAAAAATGTCCTAATTGAGGTAATGTAAAAGCAGTATTTTGTGTCGAACTATATGTTTGATAATAATATGCCTGACCCGTAACATCAGATTGAACTACTCCATCAATTAAACTTCCATAAGCACTTGTTCCCCCAGTTAAATTTTTGGTTATTCTTAAATTATATCCAGTCAAACTTGCGGTTCCAATTCCTAAACTACCAGCTAAATAGTTATTTGCCGTACCTGGCATATAAAGATTATAGTTATTTGTAGCACTTGGGATGCTTCCATAAAAACCAAAGTTGTTAGTTGCCTGAGTTAATGAAGAACCTACTAAAAAACCTATTTGATTTGTAATTGTAGCAGAACCACTTAATCCAGAAACTGCTTCAAAGTGGTTTATATTTGAAATAGAAAATGCAGTATTTTGTATTAAAGCATAACTTGAAAAATAAGCCGCTTTATTAGTTACATCACTTTGAATAACCCCAGTGCCAAATGTTGAATAAGCATTTACTGAACCAGTAATATTTTTTGAAACTGATAATGTTGTTCCAGTTAAACTTGTTGTTCCTACACCTAACGAACCAGCCAAATAGTTATTAGCAGTTCCATCCATGTACAAATTCCAGTTGTTAGTCGCACTTAAAATTAATCCTCTAAAACCATAATTAAAAGTAGCACCAATTAATGTGTTACTTGCTTGAAATCCAACTTGTGCGTTAACTGATGAACCAGAACCAAATGTATTTTGATATGTATTATAATGAATTAATTGACTTAATGAAAATGTAGTTGCTTGCGTACCAGCCGATGAAAAGTAATAACTACCAATTGAAGTTACATCACTTTGAATATTACCACCCGAATAAATATTATATGAAACCGAAGAACCAGTAATATTTTTTGCTACTAATAAATTATATCCAGTTAAACTTGTATTTCCAATACCCAAACTTCCAGCTAAATAGTTATTAGCAGTACCACTCATGTACAAGTTCCAATTATTACTTCCAGTTGGAATATATCCTCTAAATCCATAGTTATTAGTTGCTCCAGTTAAATTTGAACCAACCCAAAATCCAGTTTGACTATTAACCGTAGAACCAGCACCAAATGTTCCTTGTGTAGCTTGGTAATGTCTTATTTCGCTTAAAGTAAATGTAGTTGATTGTGTGCTTAATTCTGTTATAATACCTACAGCTGCATTTGTAACATCTGATTGAATAGTTGATATAAGTGCTATTCCGTTTTCATTTATACTTCCAGTTATAGGTTTTCCAACAAATAATTTACCTCCATTGTAACCAGTAAATGTTGTACCTCCAATACCTAATGAACCAGCCATGTAATTATTGGCAGTACCAGCCATGTATAAATTCCACCTTCCACTTGCACTGGCTATATTACCGTAGAAGCCAAAGTTATTTGCGGCACCCACTAATGAAGAATCAGCAACAAATCCATATTGATTAGTTACTGCACTCCCTACACCTAATGTACCTTGAACTGCACGAAAATGATTATAATTTGTTAAGGTAAATGAAGTAGCTTGGGTATTAATTGCGGATGAAAAACCATTTACTGTTCCAGTAACATCAGATTGTACTACACCTTGTTGATGGATTCCCCAAGTAGTAGTTCCACCCGTTATATTTTTAGAAATTCTGATACTAAATCCAGTTAAGTTAGTATCTCCAATACCTAACGAACCAGTTACATAGCTATTACTATTTAATGTAATTAATGAACCGCTATCTTGAATATTAGAATTTGTAATCGCTGCCGTTCCAGAAAATTTAGGAATATAATCAATTGTACCACTTCCACCAATTGAACCGCTTGCAGTTCCAGTAGCCGATAAAGTTCCCGACACCATTGATAAACCACTACCAATAATCGCTGGAGTTAATGTACCAGTCGAATCAACATAAACCAATCTTGAACCAGTACCTGCCAAGTTTCGATAAATAGAAACACCTTGAACGTTTAAAGTTCCGTTGACATCTAATGTATAGAAAGGATTTGTGCGATTGATACCTACATAAACTCCATTGTCATAAATTAAACCTGGTGTTAAAGTAGTCGTATCGTAATAACGTGGCACATAATATTGTGCACCAGCACCAACTAAAGGATTTGTTAATAACGTTTGATATTGCGGAATATTTAATTGACCTGTCGTTGAATTATAAGTAGCAAGCCCACCGGTTCCAACCGTTAACAAAGTTAATGCATTGCGTGAACGTGATAGAGTCCAATAAAAGTTATTTGCCCCCTCAGTTAAATTATCAGTTGTCTTTGAATTAAAGTCAGCATTAAATCTACCGCTTGAATAATACAACCGTGTTGCACCTTCCGTTAAATTATCAGTAGTCTTTGAAGCTAATCGGGTGTCAAAACGTGCATCCGTGTAGTAAAGATTTGTTCCTTCCGCTAAATTCGAAGTGCTTTTTGCCCCGAATGCTGAATCAAAACGGCCTTGTGTATAGTAAAGATTTGTCCCTTCCGCTAAATTAGTTGTCGATTTTGTTGCTAACCGTGCATCAAAACGAGCATCCGTATAATATAAATTTGTTCCCTCCGTTAAATTGCTTGTTGTTTTACCGCTAAACCCAGTATTAAACCGAGCATCCGTCCAATAAAGGTTTGTTCCTTCAGGGACTGCAGTTGTATTTAACGTTTGGAAAGTCTTATCGCCTCGATAATATTGTGCCGTCGTTCCTGCAGTAATCAATGGTTGTTTGCCATTCAATACCGCCATTAAATCCGTTTGGTTTGTTAGCACCCCATCGATATTGCCCCAAGGCACCGAAGTAGTTGTAAAGAAATGGTAAGCCCCATCCACCCACCGATACAATGTATTCGTATCGTTTGTGATATAAAGCCGACTAACATCACCAACCGCAGGCAATGAAGCATAATTAGGATAGTCGTATAAGACTTTGTAAGAACCCATATTTTTTATTTTTTTATTCTGCTAACCACTCTAAATAATTAAAATCCTCAGGTAACGTGCATCTATCTGATAAATAAGGAAACGAGATATTTACATCCATTTTAACCCCACTTAAAAAATCAACTTCCGTCTCCGTGTAATATTCAAAATTTACCGAATCGTCAATTTCCCAATCAAATGTAGGGTTTCGCATCATCGATAAAATATCTTGGGCCACAATTAACCTATCCGATAAAACATCGGTTTCATTTTTTTCATTTTGAATTTCTCTATCAAAAAAGAAAAGCGAAAATGAATGCGTTAAAATTTTCCCTTGAATCTGCGTTCCGGTCAATGAATAAAACAAAGCCGGATAAACGTTATCGGTGTTTAAAAATTCCCACAAATCACCAAAGTAAACCGTATCAATTTGCTCGTGACTTTGCCCCAGTTCCTTGATTAGTTGTACCGTTTGATTTAATGTCAGTTGTCGTACCATTCGATTGTTCTAAATAAACCTTTAGCTTATTTATATTTTTGGTTGAAAATGCTTTTGGCATAGAAATTTATTAACATAATCCGTTTTCGCCTTGATAACGTTCTTCAATCGTCATTTTTGAATATTCGTAATCGTCCCCTAAATAAATAGAAGCCTTGTACGCATCGTGATCCGGATGCATAATATCGATTCCAGTACCCGGATTCAAATACAAAGGGAATGAATTAAAGTTTTGCTTTAAATATTTAATCATTCGCTCCGTATAAAATTCAGCCGTTGCCCGATACCGACTTGATATATCAATCAAATCCTGCATCGATGGTGTATCCGTATTATCTGAACTCTTTCGAACTAATCCTTTATTATAAAACTGATACGATAATTCAAACGGCAACTCAGAAAGCACAAAATAAGTCAAGCAATCAGTCACAAAGTCATTTAATAAACTTGTCTCTAATGCCGTTAAATCATTGTTAGCGATACCGGTTTGCAAACGTTCATAAAGTCCGGTCCCTAATGCCGGTAAAATATTCATGTCCTGACAAGTTTTAATTATCGACAAAATATTTTTATCGTCAACATTAGAATGAACCGTTGTCCGTTCCTTAATTGTATTTGCCCCAATAAATAAGATATTTCTCATTCCTAATCTCTTTTAATAACCGTTTGTGCGTACCAAATATGTCTGCATGATGGCGAATGTTCTCCATCCGGCATCGTCCACCATCCCCCTCGTCTATCAAATACCGAATAACCCAACCTTGCCGAAATCGTTTGAATCTCTGCCCTTGTATAAAGCCTATTTAAACTCATTAATCTTGCGCAGAACGGCCGTGATGGGTGTGCCGATGTATTCCTTTCACTTACCGGAATTTCTTGTCTCCATTCGTAGGAATAACGTACCTGAAAACTTGTCGTTGTTGGCTTTGGGGCATTTAATTTACTCAAAGGTTTTACCAACGTTCTTTCCGTTGTACCCTTAACTTCCTTTGATATTAATATTCCTCGTTTTTCTAATCCCTTAACTACCGTTTCAATCATTGTAGGGTCTACCTTTAATGTCGAAGCAATGACCTCAATTGAAATCTGCTTTTGCTTTTGGATTTGGTCCAATACGTTTGCCTCTAATTGGCTTATATCATTAACCGCAAACTCAAAATTATCAGCCTCATCAAATACGTTCCGACTTTTATAAACCGAATAGTTATCTTTATCCTCACCAAATTCGGAGAATATCTTAATCACATCGTCCTCATTAAATTTTTGGCTTACTTGTGCAACCGGTTGCGGAGTTTCAGTTGGAATTTGTGGCTGATATTTAGTCATATCAATTCCCAACTTTTCTAATATCCATTCCTTAGGTGCAACGGCTAAAATTGCTTGTTCACTAAACTCAAAACCAATTGGCTCAACCGGGATTATTTCAAGCGACTCAGAAGCACCATGTAATTTGGCAAGTTCAGAGAATATTTGTTCAATAAATATTTGCTTATCGTTGACATAAGTATTTTTAAAGATTTCATAACTATCACGCATCTGCTGACGGCTTCCTAATTGTCCCGGTGTCGAAATACCAAACAAGTCAGGCGATGTGATTTGGTGACCAGCATAAATGTTTTGCTGAATCATTTTGTCTACATTTGTAAAATCCTCTTTCGTTATATCGCTTGCCCCTAAATCGTCAATGATTGGCTTTCTGCTTGGGTCATTCGTAAACGATAAAATAAACTTCTTGCCATCCGCACCTGAAAAACGATTTGTAAACTTCCGTTCAATCGTCCGCTTTTCGTCATCCGTCGGGTCTCCATTCGGTAATGTGATTAATTTCGATGCACTAAATCCGGTTTGTGCATTACCCAAAACGTGCTTAGAAATTTCAATATCGGATTCGATATAATTTAAAGCCCCATAATAACCCGGCAACGCATACGCATTTAAGTTTGGTCGGTATTCCTTTAAATAAAGAATTTGACTTCCGGTTCTTAATTGAGTATTAAACGCATTGTAAACCTCTTTTTTATACTTTCTATCGTTCCAATCTTCTGAATACCAAAACTGCGTGTTGTCTGCATTCGTCCGTACCTTCGTATAATCAACATGATAAATGCTTGATAATACTTCCCCACTTTCAGACCAAATACAATTTATGTAGGCACCGCCAAACGTTTCAATGTCTAACGATACCTTCCTTGATAATTCGGCCAACGATTCATAAGGATTGGCCTGCTCGATGAATTGTTCACCAACGGGGTCTGGCCCCTTAGTTTTAAAGCCATTTCCCGTGATATAGTTGACCTTGCTTTTTATAATTGAATTATGCTTCGCAGACTTGTTTAGCAATTCAACTAAATAATTCGGATAATCATTTTTTTGACCGAATTCAATGTATCCACCACCTTCGCCCTTTTTCTCCCTATATTCCGGTTGTCTTGCCTCCGCAAAGGAAAGAAAAAATAAATCATTCATATATTTCGTACAATAAATGTATTTGATTGACTATTATAATTGGTATATGTGAACACATTACCATCTGATAAAATCATTTGACCTTCCTCAATTAAACTTGTCGTATATCGAGTATCTAAATTAGTCGTGCTTGCTTGCTCGTAAATCGAGTACGTCCATTCTCCCTTTAATGAATTAGCAAAATAAGTATCCGTTACAATTGTAAACGTATTAAACCTGCTTTCATTTGGGCTTTCATCCGATCCGACTAACTTGATAAATTTAATCGTCTCGTTTGTGCTTCTTGACTTAAATACAAATAAGTAATTAGGCGAATATAATTGAGCCTTTTCGCTTAATGTTAAAACTATCTGACTTGATTGTCCTTTTTCTAAATAAATCATCTTACAACTAAATAGCAAAATCAGAATTAGTTATAAAAAAGAAGGGGTGACACGATTGCCACCCCAAGTCATCAACCAAACGACTGTCTTTTATTACGCGATTAATCCTGCAATAACTGAAGCCTGAACCTCCGGTGCCATTTGTTTTTCAGCACCTGAAAAAGTCAATGTATATCCACTCCGGTCACCTTGAGCAGTTCCGGTTGCACCGTTTCCACCTGATACCATAATAGAATTTACACGGCCTAAATACCAATACTTTCCATTAGCATCGCCCACAACTGCTTTAAGGTTGTTTTGTGCTAATAAAAGAATCTCGTTCCGAGTATTTGCTTGTAACTTATTTAAAATAATTGATAATTCTTGAGCATAGAATACCGTTCCGTTCTGCTGATTTGCATTTATGGTTTCAGTCATTGAAGAAGTACCCGGTACTAATTCATATTTTCTAAATACCTTTCCTGCACTTTTTGTAATCGCAGTCAAAGTTCCACCTCCCGAAGCCTCCGTTACACCAGTAACATTTTGGGCCTCAATAAAGTAAACCTCGGTAACTCCACCCAAGCTATCACGACAATCCAATGCGTATGATTGGGTCAATGCACATGAAGCTAAAGCCATAATTATAAAATTTAAATTGTTAAAATTAGGGGAGTCCAAGCCAATGGATTCTCCCCGAACTTATTTGTAAGATTAAGCTAAGATAAAGTCAACCAATTCAGCTGGAAAAGCAAAGTTTACACCGTACTTAAACTCAGCTACAAAACGAACTTGGTCAGCCTCTTTTGCGTAGAACAATTCAAATTTCTCCTCCTCATTCAATAAGTCAACACCTAAGAATAAGTTAGAAATACGACCTGCGTACAATTTGTTAGTTCCGTTCAAACCTTGCAAAGCAATTACTTTGATTGTTGTACCAGGAAGAACAAATTCAGAATCAGCCTTTGTATCAACATTGTAAGCAAACAAGTTTGCGTTCTTCAATGCGATAGTGTAAAGACGGAAAGTATCCATTCCTACAAAAATTGCAGTATCGTCTTTTGCAACGATTTCAGCAGGGATTGCCTTGTAAATTGCATCAACAACCGCAATCACGTTAGAAACAGTTAAACCGGCAGAAGCCGCCAACGGAGTTCCGTAATATGTAGATGTATTTGCGTGAATAACTGAAGCCGAAGCGGCAGCAATTAATTTCACAAAACCATCAAACTTGTTTAAGTTAGCAGTACCTGAACCGGTATCACCTTGCCAAATTGCAACCTCTAAAGCGGCAGCGATTTTATCAGCCTTACGTTGAGAAAACTCAGCCGCAAAGATTGTAGAATCATAACGTGAACCTGCAGGCAATGCTTGTTGCAAATATTTAGCTTGTAAATCTTTAGGGCAAAGAGCCTCATTTACTTTAATTTTACCAACTGTAATTGTACGTTGTGTAAAAGTCGTTGTTCCTGATGCAGTGAAACCACAAGATGAACCGTCTTGGAATACTGAATCAGTATCCATGATGTTGATAGTCTCTGCAGACTTAACACCAACCATAACATTTCCTTGAGACTTAATCAAGGTTGCAGTCTTGTTTCCCAAAACTGAAGATACCACCAATTCTTGTGCGTTCTGAATGGTGTAATCCGATAATGAACTTACTACGAATGACATATTATTTCTTTTTTATTAGTTTAACGTTTTTACTCTTTCTAAAAATCTTGCGACTTTATCCTCTTTTCTTTCTACCAAAGCAAATTTATTCTTTGGTGCGTGGATAGGCTCGCTTGAAGGCATCTTTGAAATTGATTCCAAAGCATTAATAACCTCCGCAAAACCTTGCGAGAACTTTCCCTCAATGGCTTCCAATTTGGCTTTCAATTCTTGATTCTCAGATTTCAAATAATCCAATTCTGCTTGTACGGATTCGAACTTGTCCGATTCCATTTCACCCGGTGTTGGGGCTTCTTCTGCTGTCGGTGTTTCGGCTTGGGGAGTTTCAATTCCTTCCACTTTTCCACCAGCAACCGTAATCATGGTTCCATCGGCTAACTCATATTCTCCGTCCGGAGCCATAGCCGTGTTACCACTCTCGTCCATTAGCATTGCATCTGCACCAATTTCCAAAGCCGACAACTCGATTTTAGAACCATCGATTAAATCGTAGGTTTCGAATTGTAACTCAGTCACCGGTTCAGCCGCAGTCTCCTCGGCAACTGCTGGCGATTCATTCTCGGCCAACATTACCTTAATCTTTTCAATTGCTTCTGAAAAATTCATGTAACTAATTTTTGTTTTGTTTATAAATAATTTTAATTGAATACTTTATCGTTTAAACCTCAACCCCATTAAGCACCTCCACAATCTTATGCCAAATTTCTTCGTCTTTTGACATCTCTTGCTTTCCTTTTTTATAATTGAATAATCCCTCAACCGAGAAGCCTTTAAAGTCACCTGACTTAATTCTTGACCATACCGAATCATTCTCAACTAAGAAAGAACCGAGCCAACTTCCATCCGGTGCATCCTCAAAACCTTTCATCGAAGCAATCCCTCTGCTTTGGTCTACAATCCAGCTTTCAAACATCGTTACCCCATCAACTGCCTGATTATTGTCATGCATCAAATTAACGTTTGACTGATACCCTTTCTTGAAAAACTTTTGAGCAATTTTCTCAATCGTCGGCTTTGTAAACATTACATAATATTCGCCATTCTCATCGTTCCGATAAATCGGTGTATCGGCTAACATCAACGGCCCTGAAACTATCCGTCTTTCCTCTGACTGAATAACGAAATTTGCACGGCTTTCATTAAATTTTAGGAAGTTTCTTTCGATTGCAGGCTTGTCAACCAATGCCACAAAGTCAACCTCGCTTAAATCATTAACATCGTCGCTGATTTCTAATTGATAAATCGGTAAATTCATATCTATTTTTTTATATTCTTGCTGCGTTTTCTATTCTTGAAACTCGTTTCGTAACTCCACTAATATCTGATTCAACCACATAGGCCCTTGCCACTACATTTGAAATTGTATTAAGGCTTTTTTGGTCTAATGTTGTTGCTTGCGGAGGCACAAAATTCGGTGTAACCGGTGCCGTTGTATTAACTGAACCAGATGAACTACCCGGAACATTTACCCGATTGATTTGGTCAATACCATTTTTTGCGGCCAAAATAGCACTTGCAACACCTAAAGCACCTGCGGCCAATTCTGCAATTCCTTTTGGAGAAAAGAAACCGGCGGCACCTGCATTGTATAAACTACTCATTGTAATCTTTGCAATTGCGGCCGCTTGTTCGATTAAAATACCAGCAATCGCTAAATCTTTATTTTGACCAGCCGCTTGTTGAAGCAACTGACCCAATTGCATACCTAAATCAGCATATTTTAATTTTAAACCGTATCTTGCTTCTTCTGATGCTTTTAACGTTGCAGTTTCTTGTTGGTCTACATTAAAAATCAAATCGGCATATTTCTTTTTAATAGCCATTTTTTTGATTTCCGCATCTTCCGTATTCTTAACTGCAGCAAGTTCAATATCTCTTTGTTCGATATATTTTGCCCTTGTTAATTGTAATCGCTTTAAATCCTCATCAAAGTCATTTTGTTTAATAGCATTCGACCTATCCAACGTATCTATTTCAACCTGTAACTCATCGAATCGTAATTGATTGCGTTCATCAACCATTTTCTCGTAATTAGCAAATTGAGTTTCCCCTACTTGCTTCATACGTTCTTGTTCTTTTTCTGCCGCATCGTCCTCCCTTTTCTTTTTCGCCGCCGCTTCTTCTTTTGCTTTATCAGCCAAATATTTTTTATATCCAGCATCTAAAACCTTCAACTGATTATATTTTTCAGTCAAAGTTTTAATTTCGTCCTTTGTTAATCCGGATGTCGTTTTCTTCTTATATTCTAAATCTGCAATTTCTAAATCTTCTTGCCCCAAGTGAATGCCATATGCCTCCGCATCAATTGCTTCTTGCCAATAATCGTTTATAAACAGTAAGGTTTTACTACCCTTAACTGCATCAACTGATTGTGCAATTTGCTTACGTATGAGTTTTTTATCATCAGACTTCAGGCGCAGCTGCACTGTTGGTACTTCAGCGTCAACCATACGCTTTACCCAGTCTGCATCAGGCATTACTGCATATAAACCCAAGCGCTTTGGACATTCCGCAAAAGCGTTGGGGTTCATATTTCGGGTCCAGGGAAGCAAATCAAAATGCTCGGGCCTAGATGGCCACTTAAAAGGGTTAAATCCCCCGTCCTGATGAACCATGCGAGACCAAGCTTTACCTAAAACTTTGGCATCACATTCAATAAAGCCCATCTCAATTGATGCAAGCGTGCCAGCAAGCTCGTAATGGTCAGCAGCATGCTCGTTATCAATTAATGGCGGTGGCGATGCAAGACTAAATGTTGGAATCGGAATACACAAATCCTCTTTGCTATGGGCTGCAACAATTTGGTCTGCGAGATCGCGAACTAAGCTCATCAGTGCCTCGTTTAATCTTGATGCCAAAAAGGCGTGCCAACTAATGGCGTACTAGCTTGTGCGGATTGTTGGGCTTTCATAGCCCCAGAAAGGTAGGCAGTACGCCCAGCATCTACCGCCATCGCAAATGCTTTAGCCATCGCAACTGGATCATCTGCCAATGCAACAGCGGTATTGAGTAGAACGCCATCAAAACCCCATTCCATCACACTGCATGCATGGGAAGGTAGGCCCAGGCCGGCATCTACCAACAGTGGAACGTTCAAACGGTCGCGTAACAGTTTTAATGCATAAGGATTTAAAGGGCCTTGACCTGTTCCAATCGGTGCGGCCCAAGGCATAACGGCTTGGCAACCCACATCCACTAAAGCTTGGCACAAGATAAGGTCTTCTGTGCAATAAGGTAGAACCTTAAAACCATCTTTAATGAGGGTTTCCGCTGTTGCAACCAAGCGCAAGGTATCTGGCTGCAAAGTGTAGTCATCGCCAATGAGCTCCAACTTAATCCAGTTAGTCTCAAAAACCTCACGAGCCATCTGAGCGGTAGCAATGACTTCTTTTGGGCTATGACATCCTGCTGTGTTGGGTAAAACCGGGACAGCCATTTTCTTAAGGAGATCCCAAAAACCAGAGTGCGCTTCTGCCGTAGAAGTACCCTGTCTGCGCAGACTGACGGTAATCATTCCGGGATTAGATTGCTTAACAGCATTTTCTAAAACCTGTGGAGAGGGGTAGCGAGAAGTCCCTAGCAATAAACGGCTAGCAAAAGTCTCACCATACAGCACCAAAGGATCTGCTGTATTTAAGGGATTTGGTAAAGGGGCAGTCATGTAAATAGATTACTTCAGTATGGATGTCTTCATTCGTGGATGATTTAGCCGCCAGTAACTGGTGTAATGACTTCCATCTCATCGCCTTCTCGCAAAACTTCTTCTGCATGTCTGGTCTTGGGTACGAATTCATAATTGATGGCAACAGCAAAAGGTGGCTTTGCATCGATGAGTAATAAAACATCATCAATCGTGCTGTTATCCGGAATCTCTGTCGCAACTTGGTTGATCATTACGCGCATGCATTTAGCTCCTGATGGACGTGGCCTGTTAGCTCTAATCCTAGCTTCACTGCGGTGCTGCTAGATCCTGAGCTCAATACTTCCAATGCGCAATCCAGAATGGCTGGAGAGATCATGAAGCCATGGCGGTAGAGACCATTAATCATCATCAGGTCAGCCTGATTTGGTTTTTGATTAACCGATATCTCGGGTAGATTGTCTTTGAGGGTTGGGCGACATTGTGTAGCCATCTCCAAGATACGCGCCTCAGCAAAACCACTATGCACCGTATAGACTGCGCTCAGCAATTCCATAGCGGAGCGCACGCTCATTGGAGAGAGGTCATCAGACTCAATCTCTGTTGCACCAACAACATAGACATCATCTTCTTTTGGAGCAATATAAATTGG
>ERZ650310.168-NODE-168-length-19244-cov-5.134244_pt1 | contig 19244 bp, 26 predicted proteins | sample MGYA00376246_ERZ650310 | MGnify/ENA primary metagenome ERZ650310 (study PRJEB26733, sample SAMN07839286) | wastewater metagenome | biome: small river; feature: stream; material: water | place: USA: North Carolina | collected 2016-03-01 ...
ATTGCGCTGCCCGTAGGGCCGTAGGATGGAAGGTGGTTCTCGGAACGCTGTTGCCACAAAATTTTGGCGCGTGCGTGTCTGGTGGGTGCGAAACGACTCGCCTTTCTGTTAACAGCATGATCCGAGCAGATACGTCGTTCTACGACGCATTGGCAGATATAGGTGACGTCTCAACGTTTATGGGCAACATCGCTAACAATGCTAACGCTACCTATTACAGTCAGCCTGACGGTATCCATCCGACGAATCCAGCCGGCCATGCGCTGTTGGCGCCGTATTTTCAGTCTGCTGTTCGGTCGCTCATTCCTGTGGTGCATTAATGCGTGTCGTGAAACATAGTGTTATCGCTGTCATTCTGGCAGCGTGCGCAGTTACCGCTACTTCGTACGCACAGACTACACAGCAAGACATGGCGCAGCAATTGGGGGCATGTTTTATGCAGCTAAGCAGCGAGAAATCTATGTCGTCAGCGCTGCTGCCTTTGCAAGCCGCGGTTGTTGCTGGCAAGTTGATGGACACCGAGCAATTCAGGCGAGCATTTGAGGTGGCTAATCCGGGCAAAACTCTGGACGCTACCCTTGTTGTAGTGGATTCCAAATAGCGGCACACATTGGCAAAAGTCATTGGTGGCACCTACGAATAATTGCACGTAGTATTAGCAGAACGAGGCCGAATGGCATCGCAGACTGATCTGGTTATTCCCGAGGGTAAGATTACTCGGTTTGTAGAGACAAAGATCGAAGAAAAGTAAAATCTCAAGATGGTAAACCTTAATGTTGATCTAGGTCAAATACTCATCGCTACCTTGATCGGCATTGTAGGTTGGCTGATCGGGAATAAGCTTTCACTAATTGACGCTCAGTTAGCGAAGCATGATAGCATGATCTTAGAAATTTGGAAGTATCTTACTGATCGGAATCGAGAAGATTAATGACCTGTGGATTAATCTGTATCAATTGTAACACAAGTGGTAATCCGACAAGCCGTCCTTATCTAGTCTCTGATAGTGGAGATCGATATGACGGTTATCTTATTGAAGGTAATCGCTGTCAGTTTATTCTTCCTACTGCTACACCTCCGGCGGGTTGGGACGCAACGGTCTATTGGGATAATGGTAAGAGTGCCCGCATCACTATTCCAGTAGACCAGGGGCAGTATGAGGGTGGATTGCTTAATCCTCCGATTCCCACTCTTGATTATGGCGGTGAGATCCCAGATTTCACACGAGATGAGATTTGCGGTTGTCAGGTTACGCTAAGTGGATTGATGATCAGGACGGCTAAGTTTGGTGAGAAGCCGTGGTTTGAGTTAGCTTGGCAGTGTCTTGACACGAAAGAAGATAGAGCACTTGTTCTTGATCAGAAGAAGCAAGCTGGTGATACTGGTCAGGTAATTGAGTTCTTTACTAATCGTCGATACTTCTACGACGAACCGAATCAGTGGTTGAATCAGTGCCAGACTAATGTTGGTGAGTTTGATCAGGAACTCTTCAAGTCTTACGTTACTGAGATTCTTGAGGCTGGTTTAGTTCCTGTTGTAGTTTATGATGGGGACGCTGGTGACAATCCTGTTGATGGGTATCCTAATGCTCTTCGGCAGTTACCGATTGTCACATCGTTGTTAAGTGAATACAATGACAAGGTTCTATACGCTCGATTCTGGGATGGAGTCTTCAGTAAGACATCAAGCTCTTCACCAGCGAATATCCAGAATTTTGGAAGAGAATTCCGAAAGCTTCTCCCAAATGGATATCTTGCCATCGAGTTCGGTCCCGGTTATATTCCAGTTGGAAACGGACCGGATGATTATAAGCTACCTAATGGAATGATGGTAGATTATGATGTGGTAGTTGGGGAATTCGATTACCCAGACTATCAGCAAGATACGACGTGGCAAGTTGTCGCGAGGATGGTTGATAGATATAATCGTCCGAGTGACCAGCCAGCTTGGGATGATCCACCGCCGACTCCGAAGTATTTAGCTGGTGGGAATGCACGAGGCAAGTATTTCTTCTGGGCGTGGGAAATCGGTGCTTATCAGTGGATTCGATATCGCACCACTTCTTATGACTTGAAGGTCGCAAGGAAATACTTCGCTGATATGGGTTGTCCGATTATTGGTTTGCCGAGATAAGAATTATGGATGCTTTATCTGCAGTGTTTAATAACCCAACCTTCCATGCGGTGATGATTGGATTTGTAACAGGCTTCGCATTAGATATGGATATCTACTCTCGATCTGCAGATGATGCGAAGTTTAACTGGAAGAAAGCAATCGCACGCTGGGTTGCTGGCGGATTAATTGGTGCGGGATTCAGCGGACATTGATGATGAAGAAATTAATCCTAGCCGTTTTAGTTTTCAGTAGCGTAAGCTGCGCAGCGAGTAGAGCTCCAAAGTCATTAACCGGAATTGGAGTTACAGCTTGGCAAGCGAACGAGGTAGTGATTGCGCTTGATGCTGTAATGAATTCTGCGATTGCACTGAATGAACTTACAGCGTGTGATCCTACTTGCCATCCAGTTTTATCTGAGCAGAATACGCGAATCGTTGTTCAGGCAATTCGTGGTGCTGATGTAACTATTAAACAGTTTCCTGCTGGATGGAATATCGTAGCGGCAACGGCTCTGGATCAGGTTAGTACTTACATTGATGATAATGGTAAGGCTAAACTTCAGCCGTACTTAACTGCGGCAAGCGCAATCCTTAAAAGTCTTGGAGGTCGGTAATGTACGCAGCACTTCTTCTCCAGGCTTTTCAGTTATTCGCTCCAATTGTTGCTGACGTAATTCAGAAACATCAAGCTGCAAACAACGGTGCAATGCCGACGAACGAAGAGATGCTTGCAGCTTTTGAAGCTCACGTTGATGCAAGCATTAAGAAAGCCGATGCCTGGCTTGCGGCTCACCCGGTTAAGAAATAAACATTAGAGATAAGAAATGCCCTTTAAGATCGACAAGGATGGAAAGCCAGAATGGAAGCCGACAAAGAAACAAGCTGAGTTTCTGTCGCTTCCATTTTCCATTCGCGAAGGATTCTACGGTGGTGGCGCAGGAAGTGCCAAGACTGAAGTAATCTTAATGTTTCCGATTGTGCATGGCTTTCACTTGAAGAGCCAGTACAAGCAACTGGTAATGCGATGCACCACGAAACAGATCAAGAAGGAAATTTTACCAAGAAGTTATGAGATTTACCCAAAGTTTGGCGCTGTCTTTAATGAGAGCGATATGCTTTGGGTATTTCCTCGTGAAGACCAGTTCGGTTCGGGTGCTAAGCCTACTGGTGCAAGAGTTTACTTTGGACATTGTGAGAATGAGAATGATGTTCACATCTATGACTCGATGCAGATTAATGTATTTAGTCCTGATGAGGTAACGTCATTAACTTATTCAAAGTATTCTTACATTGGTTTTACTCGTGTTCGATCTTCTGATCCTGAACTTCCTGCAATCATTCGAGCAGGAGGAATGCCTGGAGATGTTGGACATTCTTGGGTAAAGAAAAGATTTGTTGATCCTGCTCCAGAAGGTGGCAAGATTATTCTGGGTAAGGCAGGCAACAAGAGAATTTATATTCATGCTACGTTAAAGGACAATCCTTACATTGATCCAACGTACATGCAAGGTTTACAGAATCTTCCTGAGGCTGAGTATCGAGCCAAGATGGGAGATTGGGATGCTTACTTAGGTCAAGTCTTCGAAGAATTCCGAGATATTCACTACGAAGACGAACCGGAAAATGCAATCCATGTTTGTGAACCTTTCGACATTCCGAGTTGGTGGCCGAGGATTGTAAGCATTGATTGGGGCCACAAAGCAATGTGTTCTGTTGGTTGGGGTGCAATTAGTCCTAACCAAAAGCTTTATGTTTATCGACATCAGTACTGGTATGGTAAGTTAATTGCAGAGTGGGCACCGGAAATTAAGTTCTTCATTGATCGAGAGCAGCCAGCAGATGTGGTTATTTGCCACTCTGCTAATCAGCATCGTGGTGATCCGCATACGATTCTCGAGCAGGTATCCGAGCAGCTTGGAGTCAGTGTTCGATTAGGCGAGAAGAATCGCTTAGCTGGTAAGACTCTCCTTCATGAGTATCTTCGCTGGACTCCGCGAGTTCAATTATCTTCGGAATTAACCGGGCAGTATGATCCGGAAGTTGCTAATTGGATTCTTCGTAACAAGAGCCGCAAGGCTTACGATGATTACGTAGCGGCGTTTAATCAGCAACCGATTAAGGAAGATATCCCGAGAATTCAGTTCTTCAATACGGCTGATGTAAAGCTCATCTGTGATTCGATTAAGATGTGCACGTACGAGAATGATTCATCAGACGGTAAGAAGAAGGAAGATGTTAAAGAATTCAATGGAGACGATCCTTATGACATGCTGAGAATGTTATTGCACTCAGCAGATCAGTATTTCGGAGTCGCTTCGGAAACGGCTGTGAAACTTAACAAGACTGAAGAAGTTAGAATTCGCTTAGCCGAAACTGGAGACATGACTCAGTTCTATCGGAACATGAGGAAATTAGAAACCGAAGAAGAGATTCAACCTATTCAACGGTTTCATCGTCGCAGGAGTTATAGCTTCTAATGTCTTTTCTTAAGTTGATCTACGAGGCGTTCTGTCGTTCGGTGATTCGATTCTTTGATAATCGATTCCAGAGATCGGGTGAAGTTGAATACTACCGAATGGAAATTGAGAAGCTCCAGCAAGAGAACTTCAGACTCACGAAGTTCATTCTTGATTTTCAGGGTAAGGTTAATAATCTGACTGAGACAGTTAAAACTGAGGAAGAAGTAGACTGGAAGCCATTAGAAAGTAAGTATACTCCTTGGCATGTTCGTAAGGCTAAGTTAGAACAGGAAAGCCTTGAACGATCTCGAGCATTAGCTGCTGAAGCTACCCTTGCTCTGAATCGTAAGAAGACAACTGAAGAACTTGAAGCTGAGTTATTAAGCAATGACGATTAATACTTATCAGGTAAGAGAACTGAGTAAGGCATGGGACGAGGCTCGTTCTGCTTACATTATTCTTACTCACACTCAGCCAAACGTAGCGGCTGAGGAAAAGCTTCAGAATATCATGATTACTCTTGCTCCTTATCGAGAAGTTAACCGAAAGGCTGGAGATGGCTCTCTTTAGTTCAGCTGATCAAGTTCCAAAGACAAGTCAGAACCCACAACAGAATCAGTATCTTCAGGCTGATCCTAATACTAAGAGTGATGCAAACACTTCCTGGATGAATCCTACTGGTAATACTGGATTCAATGGAGGAAATCAGAATGCGGCTCAGGCGCAGGCTAATCCTCCTTCTCAGGTAAGTAATGGCACAATGCTTGGTTCTGTTGCTTCTGGTAATGCAATGCCAAGCTTTGGTGCAGCCGCTCCGTCTCGTGAACAGTTAATGCAGTATTCGCAGAGCCGTGGTGGTAATCAGTTGAACGACTCTAGCTTGAATTACTGGTCTGATCCGAATAAGTGGAATGAACTTCGCCAACGAGGAATGCAGCTACAGCCGGGAACTGACGGTTCTTGGTATGCTAATAAGTTCCTTGGTAATGCCGAAGAGTTCACTGGTGGTGCTCATCAGACTGCGATGAATATGTGGGGATTTGATCCTGCCGAGCAAAGTAATAATGCCGGTGGGAACAATCAGTTAATGATGCTCCTTCAACAGTTACTCGGTGGTGGTGTTGGCAATCAAGTTAATAGAGGCGCACAGCCTTATGACCCACATGCTGGTAAGGTTAATATGCCGCAGCAGATGGGCTATGCTCCTCCAAATGGTAATGGCGGATTTAATCCTAATCATGGTGGTGAGTTAGCTGTTGAATCACCGACCTCATATTTTGGTGGTGGTGGAATTATTGATCCGGCTACTGGACAAAGACGTCAGCCCAGGCTCGGGGAGCCACAATAATGCCGGGTAAGATCAAATCATCAAAGCAGTTTAAGCTCCTTGAAGCAGCCGCACATGGTGGGTTGAAATCCGCCGGTCCAAGCAAGAAGGCTGCGGCTGAAATGCTGGCTAGTGAATCCGAATCTAAAAAGAAGAAGTTCGCAAAGGCGAAAAAATAATGCGTAAACTCGAAGGCATCGAAGTATCGGATGAGGAAATCGATGCAATCAAAGCGATCATCGATGACTTTGAGAACGAAGATCGCTCAGTCCGTGAACGCCAAATTCGAGACTGGAAACGTCTTGAGCTAATGTGGGCAGGATATAATAACATTTATTGGGATTATGTCGCTCATGATTGGCAAATCTGGGGTGCAGGCGGTGAGGCTGGAACTGATGACAACCAAGGTGGATACTATGATAAGAACATCAATGTATTCCGAGCCTATGGTGAGACAGTCTTCGCGGCACTCTCCACACTAGTTCCACCGATTAAGTGTCTTCCTGATGATGCCGATAACACAAACGATGTGTTAACCGCGAAGGCAGGAAGTAAGATTGGTGAGTTAGTTTATAATCATATTGATGCACCACTTCTCTGGGTCAAGATGCTTTGGACGATCTGGATGCAGGGAATGGTTGCAGCATATAATTATACTGATGAAGACGAGGAATACGGCTCTGTTCCAGTTCAGGAATATGAGGATGTAGAAGTCGATGGAGTTCAGACAGTTTGTAAGAACTGTGGTCATGTAATCAGTCAGGAAGAAGGCTTACTCGCTGATAAGATTGAAGATCAGGAGAAAGCTGAGTTTGATCCTGGTGATGATGACATTCAACTTCATGATGCGTTTGAGGATGGCAAGATTCTCTGTCCTCAGTGCATGGTGGAAATGGATCCTGAACTAAAGCAGAACAAGTTCGTAGTCACTCGACTTAAGGGTGTAACGGAACAGCCCAAGACTCATCAGTGCGTTGATATTTTCGGTGGCTTGTATGTCAAGATCCCGAACTATGCACGAGATCAGAAGCATTGCCCGTATTTAAGTCTGAATCAGGAAACTCACTATTCGTTGATTTATGAAGAATTCCCTGATTTAGTGGATCAACTTCCAGAAACTGATGGTAAGATTAGCTCATTAAATGGGAATCAGTTATATGAGCGTTGGGGTAGGTTGTCAACTCAGTATCGTGGTGAGTATCCATTAAATACTCCCACTGTTCGGCGTTGGTGGCTCAGACCTGCGGTATTTAATACGCTAAACGATGAGAAGCTTCGCAAGAGTTTAAGGAAGAAGTTCCCTGACGGTTGTCATTGCATTCTTGTGAATGATCATTGGGTGAAGGCTTGTAATCAGAACCTGGATGACCACTGGACGATTCTGGTTAATCCTCTTTCTAATTACGTTCACTTCGATCCACTTGGTGCAACGGCTACAGCGATTCAGGAAATTACGGTTAATCTGATTAGCTTATCCTTGCAGTGCATTGAGCATAGCATTCCACAGACCTTCTTCAATCCAAAGTTCTTGAATGCTGCGCAGTATCGGAATACAGAAGTCACACCGGGTGCAATGTATCCGACGAAGACAATTGGCGAGAATAGGAACATTAGCGATGGTTTCCATACACTTCAGACTGCTTCTGTTAGTCCGGAACTTGACTCTTTCGGCGCTAAGATTAACGAAATGGGTCAGTTCGTTACTGGAGCAATGCCACAAGTATATGGAGGCGGAGGCTCTGCGGGTTCTAGGACGGCTAGCCAATATGCGATGCAACGCAATGGAGCACAGCAGAGACTAGCTAATTTAACTGGACGAGACATTAACTTCTTCTGGCGTAATATCTTCAAGAAAGTCATTCCGGCTTACATGAAGGATATGCTGGAAGATGAGAGGCTCGTTCAGGAGCAGGGTGACAACAATTTCATTAACATTGTCATCAAGAAGAATGAGACTACTGGTAAGATTGGTGATATTCGACTCGAAGCTCCGGAAGGATTGCCGCTTACGATTGAGCAGATTAAAGAGACAGTAATGAATCTGCTTCAGACGAACAATCCGGAGATTCTTGCTGCGATTGGTTCTCCTGAGAACTTGCCAACACTGGCTAAGGTAATTGGGTTAACTGACTTCAAGATTCCCGGTGAGTCTGATCGTGAGAAGCAATTTGAGGAGATTGGTTTACTGCTGAATTCCGCTCCGATTCCTTCACCTGATCCAATGACTGGACAGATGACAGAAATGAGTTCAATTCAGCCGGAATTAATGGTTGATAATCACCAGATTGAAGCTGAAATTTGCAGAGATTGGTTAGTCGGAGAGAAGGGCCGACAAGCTAAGACTGATAATCCTGAAGGCTACAAGAATATTCTTTTACATCTTCAGGCTCATATGCAAATGCTTCAACAGTTAAGCGCGCCGCCTCCTCAAATGGGAGGCCAGAATCCTCAAGGCGGGCAATCCCAGGTGCAGCCGTCTTCAGGTAATAAACCGCAACTGCGCCCTGCAAGTTAATTAAGGATAGTTACAATGGCATTAGATTTGGCGGCTCTTGGTTTGTCTTCGGGTGATAGTAAGTTAACGGCTTCGTCAATCGAGTCCGCTCTGGCTGAGGATGATAACGACTCCCAGGACGGCTCTGATAATAACGATGAGAACGATGAGCCAATTACACCTGATAACGAACTCTCATTAAAGGATGATTCTGATGACGAAGAAACAGATGAATCTGGAGATGAAGAGGACGATCAAGAGACTGATAAGGAAACAGAAGCTGAAGAGGAGCCCGAAGTAAACCTTGAAGATGAAGATGAGCTTGAACTTGCTAAGATTCCGAAACGGCAAGAATTAAAGAAAGCTTATCCTGATATCTTCAAGAAGTTTCCGGCTCTTGATCATATTATTCAGCGTGAGCACGCTTTTGCTGAAGTCTTCCCAACCGTTGGAGATGCAAAGGCTGCAAGGGAATCTGTTACTGCATTTAACAAGTTCCAGTCTGATTTGTTAAATGGTGATGTTGAGGGTGTCTTATCTGCTGTTAAACAGACAGATCCTAAGGCATTTGATAAGATCAGTAAGAACTTCCTTGATACACTGATTAAAGTTGATCCTAATGCCCACTTAGCTACGACTCAGAAGGTTACTAAGAGTATCCTTAATTATATTCACAGTGGTGCTGAAGCGAGACTGAAGAAGTATCCGAATGACGAGCAGGCAGGCCAGCTAAAGCTTGCAAGTGAAATCATTCATGCAGCGATTTATGATACTGATGAGGTTACTCCGTATCAGGAATCCGCTGCCAGTAAGAAAGAAGAGGACCCTGAAGTCGAGAAGTTCAAGACTGAGCGCGCAAACTTCGAGAAGACTCGATTCGATGCAGCCGTTCAGTCAGTTACTTCGATTACAAGATCGATTCTCGAGAATGCAGTTACTCGGGATATTGATCCAAAGGGAACGCTTCCACCTTATGTGAAGTCGAAGCTTGTTACTGATGTGATTAACGAGCTTGACCGTCAATTAGGTGGAGATGCAAGATTCCGTGGCTTGGTTGATAAGCTTTGGAATAAGGCTAGAGAGTCTGGATATTCTGATGAATCACTGAAGAATATCAAGACCGCATTGAAGGAGAAGGCTAAGACTGTACTCCCAGGAATTATGAGGGCCAAAAAGGGAGAGGCCATGAAGGGTCTTACTTCTCGTGTGAGTAACAATAGAGAACAAAAGTCACAGCCCAGGAAATTAACTGAGGATACAAGGGCGCCTCGTAGAGAAGTGACAAGTTCTCGACGTGATAGTGATAGACTGCCGAAACCCGGCGAGAAGGCAATTGATTTCCTGATGAGGGATTGATGTCTGTTACCTCAGACCGAAGCATTGCCATTACCTTTACTGGTGATGTGGAATACAGCCAAACATTTGAGGCTTCAACTAATGCTACTGGTAGCGGGCAGATTCAACTAATCAATCTGTCATCTGGAGCCAATACAATTACCGTTCCCAGTGGTGCGGTGGCTGTCACGATTATTCCGCCTACTGCAAATGCTGTTACTATGACTCTGAAGGGAGTTAGTGGTGATACAGGTATTGCACTGGCACTTACGGCGCCTTGTTCATTGTCCTTGTCCAGTGTAAGCACGTTTGTGATTACGGCTGGTGGGACAATTACTGGCGTTAGATTCATCTATTCTTAATTGTTGAGACTATAAAATGGCCGTTTCTGAATCACAGGTTGTTGCTACGGAGCTTGAGCGTGTTACTCCGAAGATTCGAGTTCTCTTTGAGCGCGATAAGGGATTCGTTGGTACCATCCAGAAGAAGAACGTCGAGACTATTTCGGCTCGCGAAATGCGCGTTCCTCTTGAAATTAACCCTGGAGGTAATTTTACATACTTTAACCCGGACGGTGGCGACTTAGGTCGTGGTTCGGGTCCGCAGTGGGAAAAGGCTGTTCTCACTCCGGTGTATATGTCGCTTGGCATTGAATACACCAAGCTCGCTCAGTGGGCTACTGACGACGCTCGTAAGGCAGTCCAGAATGCAGTTCGTCGTCTGACTGCGACTGCTCTTGAGGAAATGATTCGTCAGTTGAATTCGCAGATTCAGGGCAATGGTTCGGGTACGATTGGCACCATTGGTTCTGTTAGCACTAGCGCCGGTGTTGATACGTATGTCTGCAATTCTGACGGCTATGGTGTGCGTTTGATGCGTGCACAGCAGTTCGTTCAGGTGTATGATGCTACGTTAGCTACTCTGCGCGGCACTGGTCAGATTACGCAGTGGGACGTGGAAAATCAGTCGGTTCAGGTTACTCCGGCTATTTCTGGTGCGACTGCGACTGACGTCATCGTTACGGCTGGCATTAGCTCGCCTGCGAGTCTTCCGGGTCTGTATGGTGTGCAGTATAATGATTCTTCTGCATCCACTGGTACTTGGCTTGGATTTAATCGTGCAAATACCCCTCAGATTCGTGCATCGCGAGTCAATGGTGGTGGTAGTTCATTAGCCCTTCCTCAGCCGCGTCTTGCCATTAATAAGATTGGCAACCGCGTTGGAATGGATATGGACAACGGCATTGAAGCTTGGACGCATCCTTGCCAGATGCAGGCATATGAGGAAATTGGTCAGTTGGTTCAGATGATTTGGAAGGAACCGAAGGACCAGAAGCTGAATCTGTATTTTGATGGTATGCAGATGGCTGGTGCTCCGGTTAAGCCTGATTATAACTGGAACATGAAGCGTATTGACTTCTTTAAGAAGGATACGTGGGGTTGGGGTGAGACTCTTCCCATTGGCTTCTACCAGACTGATGGCCGAAAGATCTTTGAGATTCGTTCGGTCAGTGGTGGTGTGAGTGCGGCGGATATCTTCTACATGACTGTTGGTCGTCAGTCTTATGTGACGAATCCGGCCGCGGTTGCTTACATTGATAACCTCGCCATTCCGGCTGGATATCAGGTTTAATAGTTAGTTTCGCTAACTTAGAAAAGGAACTAATTCAATGGCCGTTTCTGGTGAACTTTACGCTCAGAACTTTAGCACGATTCAGACTAAGCAGCAGAGTCTTCCGCCGACAATTGCATCTGCGGCTACTATTGCTCCGACGACTAAGCTGACTTTCTTGACTGGCACTACGCAGGTTGCTACGATTACGCCACCTGTTACTGGTGCTTATCAGGAAATTACGCTTTGCTTCACGAATGCTTCTCCGGGTGCATTCCTTACTTCGGGGAATATCCAGACGGCTTATACGCCTATTCAGAACCGTCCGATTGATCTTTGCTACGATCCGTCGTCGGCTAAGTGGTGGGTTAAGGCTGTCGTCTAATTAATCACTGGTAATAAGTGGGATGCGCATACTCCTCACGCATGTTTTATGGATGAAGCACTGATTGTCAAGATGAGAACTCTAGCTAAGAATCACCCTAGAAAAGAAGAACTGACTTCTAGCGCAGATCAGCTAGAGTCAGCATTGGCTGAATTTAAGATCCCAAATGTAGTTGGTGCATGGGCTAAGGCTAGAAAACTTTACTGCGAAATCACTGGTGAACCTCTAATTTAAGGGAATCTAAACTATGGCCAGCACAGCAACTGTAAGTGGTAAGGTTGGTCCGGGTAATACGATTACGTCGCAGGTGTTTAGTAATGTGACCAATGTTGCGTTCCAGCTTGGTGGTATCTCGAATCTTCGAGTTAACTCTGACTCTGGGATTAGCTATATCGACATTTCGGCTGATACGACTGTGACTGCAACGCTTTCTTCGGGTAATCTCACGATTACGGTTAGCTAGTTAACAAGGAAACAAGAGGGGCTGCGCATCTTCGGACACGCAGATTAATACATGTTTACACCGGAAAGTCTTGAAACGATCAATAAGCGCTTGGCTGATCATTATGGTAAGTTCGAGGACGGTCGACCGAATTGGCGAGTAGTTTGGAGTGACGATCAGCTTGAAAAGCGTAAGATGACTCACACTGACGAAGGGTTTGAGCTTCTTACCCCTATCGTCCGAGAAGTTAAAAAGTACAGTTATATCCATCACAAGTATGTTCTTGAACGACTTATCCCAATTCCAGCTTTTCATGGGCAGGATTTGGTTGACAGCACAAGTTATGAACCTGTTTGGACATTTGAGGATGCAAACGGAAATCCACTTCCCCCGATCTGGGAAGCCATTTATCTCCTTATCCGAACAGTAAAAGAGAATTTAGAGGGTGCAGGAAAGAGGGCACCATACAAGTTACCTGAAGAGATGGGTAATACTCCTGAAGCGATTCAGGCAAGGGTCGAGAAGCTGCAAGAACAGTTATTTGGCAATGAATCTAAGATCGGTGATGCGCTGCACTTAGACACTGCTGTGGGTTATGGTAAGCGAGACAGAAACGATTGGGTGAACTAGAATGGCCGAGATTAATCTGTTTGACATGAATAAGAATATCCCTAGTGGTGGTCGTAGGGTTCTCTATCAGCTTCCACGTAATCCTGCTGATAAGTGCACGATTGTTAGTGTGTTCCCGAAGAAAATTGAAGAGAACAAGCCCACTGTGTTTCCCGGTAACTATGTCATTCCGGCTGCCGAAAATGGGGATTTTAGTTTACTGGTCATTGAAGGTGCATCGTATTATCAGCAGTCTGCGATTGAAAAGATGCCACCGACGGAAATTCAGATTAATTCGGCGCAGTTAGCTGACTCGATTGTGAATGATTACCTCTCGGCTACTTGGTTAGCGATTCGTGGTCAGCGTGGTCCGGGTGTATTCTGGATTCCAGGTGCTTTCGATAAGAAGACGATTTTAAATTATGTACATTCAGATGGCCGTAAGTTTACTCAAATGCGCCAGGATGCTGAAAATCAGCAAAAGCGCTGGTTTACTGAAGTAATAAATTTCGCTGATGAAGCTTGGGCACGAACGAATGGCAATCCCAAGGCAATCATGGAAGACGCCCGTATTGCGGCTGAAATTCTTGGTGTTTCATCGACTAAGCCCTGGATGAACAATGTGATTGCTTCACAGCTTGAGCATTGCCCGTCTTGCGGTGAAATGATTAATGTTTCGTTCCCGGTGTGCAAGTTCTGCCATGCAGTGATTGATCCTGCTAAGGCTAAGGAACTCAATTTAATCTTCGCGAAGAACTAAAACGGTTAACTAACAATGCCATTACCTGTAAAAGCCGGTGAGGTATTTGAGAAGGCTCGATTCCTTCTTAATGATACACAAGGTGCTGTATATACTGATGAAGTACTGCTTCCGGCTTTACAGATTGCCACGGATAATCTGAGGCTGGAATGTGAAGACAATAATATTCCATTCACGAACGTTACTTCAGCTTCTATTACTGTCCCTGCTGGTGTCAAGAATATTGGCGGACCTGGGGGTCCAGCTCTTCCATCTGATCTGGTAGAAGTGATTGAAGCCTATGAACGCATTGCAGGAACGAGTAATGACTTCATGCAAATGCGTCGGAGGAACTTCGTACCGAAGACAGACTTCGAGACAACTTACTTAGAAGTCTACACTTGGCAAAGGCAAGTAATTTGGTTCATCGGTTCGACGAGTGATATTGAAGTTAAACTGGATTATGTGGGTAATACGCTAAGCCAGCCGACGAATGCCAATAGCGAGATTCTAATCTTCAATAGCATTAGCTTTCTCTATTACAGAACGGCTGCACTTGCTGCGAACTTCATTGGTGAGAATAAAACCCGATCTGATGAACTGAATCAAGAAGCCGTTGCTGCAATTGAGACAATGGAAAACATTGGAATCAAGAATCAGCAGTCTGAGCCTGTTCGACGACGGCCATTTATGAGTGCCTATCGTCAGCGTGGCTGGGCGAATGGTGCTAGTAGATAAGAAATAAGAGCGTGCAAGAAATAGCAATCTGACACAATTTCGTGTTGGGGGATTTTAACTAATCTGCCCGATTGCTATGGAGTAGAACAATGGCAGCCGTTTTCAATAAGAACATCTGGTATGGCCTTCACGTCATGGGTAATAATGACGTGTTTATTAGTGCGGGTTCCGGTGCACCGACGAGTGGTACTACTGGAACGGGCTTTGGCGTTGCTGGTCCGGGTAGTTTCTATGTCGACTACACTAATAAGGTTACGTATCAGAACACGAATACCAAGGCTTCTCCAACGTGGACTGTTCTGGGTACGGCTGGAACTCTTGGTACGGTTGGTACTGTTACTCAGATTACCTCTCGTACAACTGGTGTAACTCTGAATTCGGCTGTTGGTCAGATTACTCTTGTTTCTGCTGCCGGTTCGACGACTCCTGCTACATTTACTGTCACTAATTCACTTGTGACAACTGGCAGTGTTCCAACGGTGGTACAGAAATCGGGAACTGACTTGTACACGATTAGTGTTAGTGCTGTTGCTAATGGATCATTCAATATCACATTCAACACTAAGTCCGGTACTACTACTGAGCAGCCGGTGTTCAGTTTCAGACTCTAGCTACTTAGTTAGCTTTTCTTTCTGCACAGAAAAGAAGCTGGGAACTAGGTGGTAAAAGCCGGGGGGCTGGCGCATCCCGGAGATAAAACACGCAGTTTTTATTAGGTATAAAATGCCTGACTTTCGAGATCATTCTGCTGTTGTGATTGAGGATTTTAACGGATTATGGCATCGTGGTGATGACGATTCCGTTCCTGCTGATCACTTCAGTAGCTGTAATAATGTTAAGTTTTCGCAGTCATCATTCTCGTGGAGAAGCGGACTAACTCCTTATCTTCCATTTGCTAACATCGTTCGAGTTTATACGTTTGTTAAGCCAATTGGTCAGAGTTTGATTTGCCTTGATACAGATGGGAATTTTTGGGATACTGATTATCCAGATAATCCGATCCTCACTGTAGCAAATGCGACTGACTTTGCCTTTTCTGGATACTCAACACGATGTTACATCTCTCCTTCAGATGTGAATGCGGGGTTATTAAATGATTTCCTCTATGTATACTTGGGTGATGGGACGCCAGCAAGAAAAGCCGCAGGCGCGAAACCAACGGATACTGATGGAGCTTTGGCTGCTGCTAATTCTGGTAGTGCTGGTAACGTCGAAGCGGGGATTCACGTATTCGCAGTCGTATACGAAACCGATACCGGATTTCTTACTGCAATCGGACCGGATACTTTACCCACTGTCACAGCCCCCGGCGGAGAAGCAGTAAATTTAACAAATATCCCAACGTCACCAAATAGTTATGTAACGAAGGTTCATGTTATCGCTACGAAGGCGATTAATCCTGACTTCTACACTGGCAATACGACAGGATACCAGTTCTTCTTTGTTCCTGGTGCAGTTGTTAATAATGCGACAACTACTCTATCAGTTAGCTTCTTTGATAATGAATTACTTGAAGATGCATCTTATCTTCTAGATATGTTTGAGGAGATTCCAGCATTCCTTGGTTTAACCACTTATCATGGGAGGTTAGTTGGTTGGGCTGAGGGTGAGAATCCCACGGTGATGAGGATCTCTGTTGCTGGTGAACCGGAAGCGATTAATCAGGTAGACGGATTAGTGGTTTTTCCATCTAATGTGTACTTCAATAATGCCTGCGAATATCGTGATGTGCTCTACGGCTTCGGTGTAACTCAGACAGTTGGATGGGCTGATAATGGCGATGTCCCTTCATCCTGGAAGCCTCAGCCTGTAGATCAGGGATTAGGTGCACATCCTCATACTGTCGCTACTGTACTGGATTCAAACGGCGTAACGGCTGAGTTTGTCCTGATTGCGAATCTTTCTGGTTTATACCTATTCAATGGTGCATATCAGAACCCTGAGCTAAGCTGGAAGATTCGTGATACTTGGCTAGCACTTGACCTGTTTAACTTCTACAAGAATCAGCTTGTGAATGATAGTATCAACCAGTGTTTGTACTTTGTTCTTAATGATGGAACTGTGCTGTATGCAGATTACAGCAATGGTTTGAATCATAAGGACATCCGCTGGACTCCTTGGACATTTGACGTGTTTGTTACGAGTATGTGCATTCACGATCAAAAGCAGTTGACGATTGCATCGAACGGATTAGCATAATGGCTACCCTATTTACTGACGATTTTGATGGTGGTCAAACTGCATTTGATGCGAATTGGCAGTATATTGGAACTCCTTCTGATCAGGTTCAGGTTCAGGCTGGTGGATATAGTCTGAATGGTTACTGGATCTCGTGTCAGACTGGTCAGTCATGTCGAGACTTTACTGCGACGCATACAGTTAATGTGAGCTTTCTTTGCTGTGCTAAGGTTCCAGCAGGTTCAAGCACTGAATTCCTTGCCGTTGCGGCTCTGAATAGCGGTTCATCTGGTCCTGGTGTTACCACTTATCTGATCTCATTTAATGCAAATGGTAGCATTAACTTCCGAATGAACAACGTCTTGTCAATGGTGACTTCAGGCGTTGGATTAGTGCCAATTACCGGAGCATCGTTTGGAATCCAAATTCGGTTAGATCGGACTGGTAATTTCACGTCGAATGTTATTATCACTGTGAATAACGTAGATGTTTGGACATTCGCCTACGACTGGACAATTTACGCTGGAACGGTAACAACAACGAGTAATTACAGCCGTATTTATCTGTATCCCTCGTTTACGGCTCCCTTTGTTAATAAGGCTGCCCTTGATAATCTACGGGTGGATAATGTAACTACGGTGATCAGTTCGACTGGTTATTCACTTGTCAGTCTTGCTAACGGTTGCAGTGGTAGAACGGCTATTCCTGTTACACCGGAACGAGGAAGTGGATTGTACACTCTTGATCCAGCGTTAAGGCATGACAAGATTTATATTAATCCATTCCTTGAGACTACTGAGAACGTAAAATTCCCTGATCCTCATATTGTTACTTATTTGATTGGTGACGAATGATAGTCTCACCTCCAGTCTGGTATATGTTGTTTTGGTTATTTATGTTTGTCCTTTACTGCTTATTCTGGACATATCATGGCTGAGAATATCCTTCATTTTGGCGCAGTAAGGTTGAGAGTTAATGGAAGCGCAAGCTTGGATATGGAGTTATCCTCAATTGATAGCACATATACAAGTACATTGCTTCCATTAACTATCACAGAAGCTCCAGGACGTGAACCAGCTAGGCTCTGTAATTTCCTCTCACAGAGAGCTAAACTAAGGCTGAGCACGGATGAGATTGATGAGTTCATTAATGTTAATCGCATCGTTATATTTGTGAAGCCTACGTACACGTCGTATCCGATGTAATTGATCATGGCCGATTATCCAATTGACACAGCGCTACATCATCTTAATAATTCTGGTATTGTTCGCACAAATAATGCGCTTTACCAGACTATTAAAGAACTGATTAATGCAGCGCGTTCTACGCAAGTAGTTGTTAATACTATCGTTAATCCGACCGGAGGTAGCTCACCCACTCCAGCATTTGCAGGAATTAACAATACTTACTTAACGGCTACGAATCAAGTTCCACTTCTTCCTTATTCGGTCCAACTACTTGCTGGCACTGGTATTACATTTGATGATAGCGTAATCAATCAGAGAACAATCAATTCAGCCGGTGGAGTGCATCAATTCTTTGGGACTGTGAATAATACGAACTTCAAGTCTCTTCCTACGACATTTATCGAGTTGGTAACGGCTCCCGGTGCTGGTAAGACTATTGTTCCTTTGTGGGCAATGATTTATGTTGACTCTACTGCTGGTGCCTACACTAATGTTGATGCTGGTTCACAAGCTGGATTAACTATTGCATATGGTGATTGGGACGTAGACTGCTTCAACTTCATGCCATTTGATGGTGCATCTCGAAGAATGGGATTACAGCCAATTAATGCAGTACCCGATGCAGCAGCACTATTTGCAGCTTATCCAGATCAAACCAACCTTTTTCTGGAAGAAAATAAGCCACTAAAATTAGTAGCGTGGAATGATTCAGGTGATTACACCGGTGGAAATGCGGCTAATGTTACTTATGTTGCTGTGAGTTATGTGATTCTTAATTATACAACTGGAGTCTTATCATGAGTAATACTGGCGATCATGTGATGCAGGGTGCCAGTGGGATTGTTACTCGTGGTTTAACTCTGCGAGAGTTTACATTCACTGATGCACAGATCAAGGCATTACCCACTACGCCGATTCTATTCGGAACGGCTCCAGGTGCTGGATTCTGGAACAATATTCTATACTGCACACTTATCCTCGATACAACGGCTGGTGCGTATACGAATATTAATGTTAATAGTTGCTTGTTCTCTATCACTCATTCCGGCCTTGTGATGGGTCCGGTGAATGATTCGACAAGTTCACCAGCATTAGCATTAGCCACTTTAATATTCGGTTCGGCACATAAGATTGTATATGCACCGCATGTGCCTTATAGTGAAGCTTTTACCGTGGCCGGAACCTCAGCTTGGGTGTTAAATCCGACTTACGACACAACAGCTAGTTTAAGTAATAAGCAATTTGAAGTTGCTATTGATAATAATGGCAGTGGCAACTTCACTGGTGGTAATGCAGCAAATAGTTTGATTATTCGGTTAGCTTATATTACAGAAACATTGCCATGATTATCCGAGGATTTGACTCAGAAACTGACCTTGCAGAACTCTCTCGGATTCATCAGCAGTACGAAAATGAATTCACACTCGCTGAGATGGGTGATGAGAAGTATGTGATTGCTGATGATGAGAATCGGATCATTACAATCGGTGCGAATCATAGTCTTGCTGAAGTTCGACTTGCTACAGACAAAACTCGGGATATTAAGTTACGACGCGGTGCTTTATTGCAGAGTCTCCAGGTTAGTGCTTTTGTTGCTAAGCGAGCGGGAGATCGGAAGAGCGTCGT
>ERZ650310.169-NODE-169-length-19182-cov-8.851362_pt1 | contig 19182 bp, 38 predicted proteins | sample MGYA00376246_ERZ650310 | MGnify/ENA primary metagenome ERZ650310 (study PRJEB26733, sample SAMN07839286) | wastewater metagenome | biome: small river; feature: stream; material: water | place: USA: North Carolina | collected 2016-03-01 ...
ATCTACACAGGCGAAGACACTCTTTCCCTACACGACGCTCTTCCGATCTGTTCGAATCGCAGTCCGAGGCGAACCGATTCGCCCGCAAGCTCAAGGCCGACTACCCGAAGGCGAACTACAGCCAGGGCACGATGTCGGACGAGGCCTACAAGATGTTCGCCGGGGTCAGCCCCGAGACGCTTGAACTGTTCGGGCAGATGCTCGGCCTGGAGTCACAGGGCAACGAAGCCGGCTCGCAGGCGTTTCAGGAGTTCCTGAAGCTGACCAAGAGCAACCGCAGCGCCATGAAGCGGCTGATTGAGCGCAAGGGCATCGCAGGGTACAGCGAGGACGCCGGCCGAGTGCTGGCGGGGTTCGTCTACTCCAATGCCCGGCAGGCATCCAAGAACCTGCACACCGGCACGATGGCGGCATCGGTGCAGGCGGTGGCCGAGCAGAAGGGCAAGGGCGAGTTGCTGGACGCCGCGGTGAAGTTGCACCAGTACATCACCAACCCGCAGGAAGAAGTGCCGGCCTTGAAGGGGCTGCTGTTCGCGCAGTTCCTGGGCGGGTCGATTGCGGCCGGCATGGTCAACTTGAGCCAGCCGGTGATGGTGACGTTCCCCTACCTGTCGCAGTACGGCGGGGTGGCGAAGGCGGCCGGCCAGATGAAGAACGCGATGGCCGACGCCGTGAAGTGGGCTGGCGGCAAGGGCACAGGCGACGCTCGGCTTGACGCGGCGCTGAAGCATGCCGAGGAAGAGGGCATCGTGTCGCCGCAGGAGGTCCACTCGCTGATGGCGCAGGCGCGCGGGTCCGGTGCGCTGCGGGCCGGTGATGGCACGGCGCTTGGAAACACGATGGCCAAGGGCTCGAACTTCCTGAGCAAACTCACGCTGCTGTGGGGCCGGCCGTTCGCGCTGGCAGAGCAGTACAACCGGCAAGTGACGTTCATCGCGGCTTTCAGGACCGCCATCGACCAGAAGATTCCCAACCCGGCGCAGTTTGCCGAGCGGGCCGTCAACGAGACGCAGTTCACCTACACCAAGGTCAACCGGCCTCAGTGGGCGCGAGGGGCCATCGGATCGACCCTGTTCACGTTCAAGACCTACTCGATCAGCTACGTCGAATTGCTGTCGCGCATGGCCGGCAGCGGGCCGGATGGGCGCAAAGCTGCGCTGCTGGGCCTTGGCACGCTGTTCCTGATGTCGGGGCTGCAGGGCCTGCCTGGCGCCGACGACCTGGACGATGTAATCGACGGCTTGATGCAGCGCCTGGGCTACAACTTCAGCAGCAAGATGGCCAAGCGCGAATTCTTCGCCAAGCTGTTCGGAGAGGGAGGTGCAGCCTTCTTGATGAGGGGCGCATCCGGCCTGCCGGGCGCCCCCATCGACGTGGCTGGCCGGCTGGGGCTGGGCAACCTGATCCCTGGCACTGGCTTGTTCACCAAGAAGACCGACCACACGCAGGACGTGGCCGAGTTGTTCGGGCCGGCCGGGTCTTTCGCCAAGCAGGGGTTCATGGCGGCCGACAAACTTACCCAGGGCGAAGTCGGCGGCGCCGTCTCCGCGCTGCTACCTGTCGCAGCCCAAAATGCAGTCAAGGCCGCGGACATGGCATCGACCGGCATGTACCGCGATCAGGCGGGCCGCAAGGTGATCGACACGGACGGCTATGACGCGATGGTCAAGGCGGTCGGCTTCCAGCCAAACGATGTCGCCAAGGTGCAGCAGGCCAGCCGCGAAGTTCAGGGGCTGATCGGCCTGAACAAGATGCGCGAGACTGAAATCGCCGACAAGTGGGCGCGCGGGATCTTCGAGAAGGATGCCGGCATGGTTCAGGAGGCTAGGCAAGACCTGGCCGACTGGAACCGCCAGAACCCCGAGTCTCAGATCAAGGTGAACACGGCCCAGCTACTCAAGCGACTGAAGGCGATGCGCGAAGACAAGATTACCCGGATTGAGCGCACGGCGCCCAAGGAAATCAAGGCGACCGTTCGACGCGAGATTGAGGGTGCCCTGTGAATTGGGCGGGCCTGCTGGTGGCGGCTGGAATCGTGGCGGTGGCGGTAGCGACGATGCCCTACGGCCTTGTGCTGCTGGCCGGCCTGTGGTGGGTCTGGCGCAAGAGTTGAGGGTGGCCGGCGCTGATCCCCGGCAATCGGCCCGAAAGGGCCTACCCCATGGCGACGGCTGCAAACCGTTCGGGGCAGTTTTCGCGCTTGCAGTCGCGGCGCAGAAGCATTGCGCATTCACCCTCAGATCAGCGGGCCGGGCTTGACAACCGGCTGAGGCCCTTCACGGTGGTGCCGGCAGGTTTGTGGACTCGCCCTGCCGCCGCGCACGTCCTTCCGTGCTGCCGCTGATCTGAAGGCCCACCCCGAAGGGTGGGCGGGCGCTGGCTATTTGCGATTCACCAGCACCGATAGGCTGCACGCCTAGGCAAACACAAGCGAGATGATAGCAGCGCAGTCCCTGAAAGCAAAAAGCCCGCGAGTACCAGTCGCAGGCTTTTTCCCGAGCGGCCACAACGCATAAACCCTCGTGGCTACGTGAATCCCGGCTGGTGGCCGTTGTGCCACCTGGCCTGGTGGCGGGTATCGCTCTATGGCGCGCAGTGTATAAGCTGTGGATAACTATTGCAAGTGTGCCAAGTTTCCGAGACTGGTATCAAGTCTGCTAAGTAGGCGTCCTTGTAGGCATCTGCGCAACAAATGTCAATCTAGCCCGGTATTCGAATCCCTCCTTCTCCGCCAGGACAGGCCCAACGACCCCCACGTTGGGCCATTTTTTTGCCTGCTTCTGCCGCCAAATCAAGCACTTGCGGGTAGCGATGCCCACACAATCGCACGCACGCCCACCCAACCCAACAGCGACGAGTGAGCATCGCTGTGGTACGGTGGCCAAGATCGCCGGCCGATGCCCACAATCAACAAACTCACCGACGCCAAGTGCCGGGCAATCAAGCCCGCCGCCAAGCTGACAAAGACGTTCGACGGCGGCGGGCTGCATCTGGCTTGCACGCCGCTGGGCGCGAAGGCGTGGCGCGTGGCCTACCGCCTTGCGGGGCGCCCGCAAACGATCAGCCTGGGGCCTTACCCCGAAGTGACGCTTGCCGAGGCCAGGGCCAAGCGGGATGCGCTCAAGGCAACACTGCGGGGCGGTGGCGACCCGATGGCGCCCAGGCGCGCGGCCCGTGGCGGCCTGACCCTCAAGGAGGCCTGCGAGCGGTACTGGCAGGGCAGGGGGGATGTGTCGCCAAGCTACCGCGCCAACGCCACCCGGGCGCTTGAAATGCACCTGTACCCCACGCTCGGCGCCCGGCCCATCGCCAGCATCGAGCGCGCCGATCTACTGACGGCGCTGGATCGTATGGACGCGGCCGGGCTGCAGGAGTACGTGCGCAAGACCCGCATGTGGGTGTCGCAGGTTTTCGAGTGGGCGGTCGAGCGCGACGAGTGCAAGATCAACCCGGCCGCGCTCATCAACCCGCGCAAGGCCTTCGGCAAGAAGATGGTCGAGCACTTCGCCTCGCTGACCCTGCCAGAGGTGCCGGCGCTGATGCAGCGCCTGGCGCTTGAGCGCGACCTGAACAGCGTGCTGGCGTGCCGGCTGCTGGCCCTGACGTGGGTACGCACCACCGAGCTTCGGATGATGCCTTGGAGCGAGCTGGACGGCGATCTGTGGCGCATCCCTGCCGGCCGGATGAAGCGGCGCAAGGACCACATGATCCCGCTATCACCGCAGGCCCTGGTCATCCTGGCAAAGCTGCGCGCCCGCGCCGGCATCAGCCCATACGTGTTCCCGTCAGAGAACCGAGACGACAGGCCGATGAGCGAGAACACCATCCTGGCGCTGCTGGGGCGGATTGGCTACAAGGGGCGGATGACCGGCCATGGGTTCAGGACGATGGCTAGCACCTGGGCGAACGAGGCCGGCTACAGCAGTGACGCCATTGAGCGCCAACTTGCGCATTCGCCAGTAGACCGGGTGCGTGCCGTCTACAACCGCGCCGAATTCATGGATGAGCGGCGGCGCATGCTGGCGGCCTGGGCGGATTGGCTTGATGCGGCCGAAGGCGTCAAGGCGGAACGGCTCGGCGAGCAGGATGTCACGCCAGATTGATCCCATGCTCGCGCAGCGTTGACATGCGCCAGCCGGTCTTTCTTGCACTCATGGCCACGTCAGGCGGCGGCAACTTCTTGGCCTTGAGGTAGCGCCGGATCGTCTCGCTGCAAACGTCAAGGCGTTTCATCAGTTCAGGGCGGAAGATCACAGGATCGGGGGTGTCAGTGGGCATGGCGTCACCTGCTCCTGAGAAAGCGCCGCATCTTGTCGGCGACGTGCTGTGTCTTACGGTCCATTTCGGCCAGCATGGCGCGGCCGAATTCGTGGCCCGCGTTGTCTCGCCACAGGCGAACAGTGCGCCGCCCTGACCCGCCGCAGCCCTTCTGCGCTGCGCTGCAAATCGAGCGCGGGGCGCCGAACCCACCGACTGCCCCGGTGCCAAAGCAGTGCGGGCATAGCGGGTCAAGCCAGGCATCGAGCGCGCGTCCGGCTATCTTCATCACCGACTCGTCGGGCTCCATGTAGCGCTGGCGCGTGGCGCGGAGCGACGCATAGGCGCCAAGCTCGCGCCGGGCCTGGTCCAGCGACTTCAGGCGGATCAGCACCAACACCCGCTCGGTGGTGGCCGTCTGCTCTACTTCGGCCAGCAGCTTGGACGCCTGGGCGGCCAGAGGCACGGTGGCGGCTGAATCGCCGCGAGCCCATGCCTCGTCAGCTTGACGCAGCAAGCATTCGGCACGGTCACGCGCTTGCGCCCGCGCCTGGATGTCAGCCTGGCCGGCCCGGATCACAGCCGACCGAACACTGTCGAACTCGGCGCGCAGCCGGTACAGCGAGGTGCCCAGCGAATCGGTGCACCAGCCTGCGGCAATCAGCAAGTCAACGCTGCCGCGCTCGTCGGCCTTAGCTTCAAGGTGGGTGCTGTTGATTGCCCAGGTGTACTGCTCGGGCAGGGTGGGGCGGTCTTCTGCGATGGTCACACGATCCCTTTTTGTTTCAGCAGCACCAAGCTGCGCATGTGGCCCATGAACCAGTCCAGCATCACGCTGTCACGGCTGGCGCCTGGCGGTAGCGGGCGCTGGCCGTCAATCACGGCATCGCAGGCGGTGCAGCAGTACGCACCGGCAAGGCAAATTGACTTCCAGCCTCTACCCTTGCCGGCGGCCTGCAGCGGGGCATGGCTCCAGATGGTGTGCGCCGGGTCATAGGTGCAGGCGCCAACGATCCGCACGGCGCATTCCTCGCCGCGGGCGCTGTCGCGGATGCGCTGGTCGTGCGCATCCTGGGTCTTCAGCACAGGCTTGGCCATCGGCAGTTGCACTGCGGCGGTGGCCACCTCGCGCGGCCGGGCCACATACTGAACCTGCTTGGCCTCCCGGCGCTCGGTGGGCTTGGCCCTGAAGCCTCCGCGCTTCATCGGTGCGCTGCGTGTCAGCATGGCGGCGGCCCCCACTGAACTTCCACCCTGGCCGAGTACTCGCCGGGCTTGCCCTTCTCTTGCCCGTACTTCCACCGGATGCGCGGCGACCCGTCATCAATGCCAAGCCAGTCGGCAATGTCTATCATCGTGTCGTCCCCAACTCCCAATGCGGAATCAACCCAGGAAGCGTCTTGTTAGCTGAGCGGAACCACGTGGCGTCAACAACAATCACTTTTTCTTCGGGGAAATACTTCGCCATGCGAGCAAGGCGCGTTCTGCTCGGCTGGTCCATCCAGCCTTTGACCTCATGCCAAACGTGCGATCCATCATTCATCAACAACTTGAAGTCGGGTGTGTATGACCTGATCCCTCTCTTGATTGCTTCAAAAATGAACGTCTTGCACTCAAAGTCCCAGCCCGCAATCTCTCCTTTTGCAACCAAGAAATTCAGGTATCTGGCGTAGTTGGCCTCCCATGCTGAACGAAAGTACCTGTTGTCAATGTCAGCGCGCCGGCCGCCGCGCGCCCTGGTGTGGCCGGCGTTCATCTTCCCAGCGGCAATGTTTCTCAACAGTGCATCGCTCGCAGCCTGCTTGAACGCAGCAGAGTTGAACTTTGAATCAGGGTTGGCCCAGGCTCGCGCCGTGGCCTCTTTCATCGCCTTCTTGGCTTCTTCCGTGTGCTTCAACCCAAGCGCCCCACGCGGATGCCCATTCTTTGCAATGGCGGCCTTGACCCATGCTGATGTGGCCGCTGCGCGATCTTCCTTGTTGGCAAACCTCGGGCCAACTTTCAGCGCGGGCTGAGCCACTTTTGGGCGGTCTTGCTTGGTCAGACCAAGCTGACGGGCTTTGCGGCAGACGTTCGCTTTGTCTCGTCCAAGCCGTTTTGCGAGCGCGGAAAGGTTTAACAAATCTGCTGATGGCGCGCGGCGATATGCGCGCTCCAGTTCAGCAACCTCTTGCTCTGTCCATTTCATTTTGTGTTTGCCTCGCTCACGATCTTGATTGGCAGCGTGACGGCGATCACCGATGGTCCTCCCATCGCGTCTCGGTGAAGCGAACGCCCAGGTCAGTCACCCCGAATGCGATCACCTGTTCCAGAAACAAGTTCATCTTCCTGACCGACAGTTTGGTGGTGCTGCGCAACTCCTTGACCACGGCCTTGCGCTTGCGGCCAGCGATCACCACGCGCTTGAACTGGTAGCCCAGGAAGACGCGCTTGAAGTGCTCATGCCAGGCTTCTGGTGCGTAGCGGCGGCCCTCAATCACAGCCTGCTGGCTGATGTCGCGCAGCACGATGCCCCAATAGAAGGAGTTTTGCTGGATGCTGCGGGCGTCGGCGCACTCGGCGGCCGTGATGATTGCCTGCTTGCCGTCAGCCGTCAGCGACTTGCACAGGGCATAGGCGTCCATAGCTGCGCGGTGGGCCTCTACCTGGTCGCGCACCACAAGCGACAACGATGCGGCGAGACTGCTCATGAGGCGCCGCCAGCAAAGGAAAAGACGCTGTTGACTGTCGAAGTAGGAACCCAGGTCAGCCCCCGCTGCACTAGTGAGATTGCCGAAGCTGAAACGCCGTAGCGGGCAGCCAGGACCGACTGCTTTTCATCGCTGGCCCGAATCTCGGCCGCCTTGGCGTCGTCCAATTTCGCCATGCGTGCCTTCAGGCGCCGGCCTGCAGCCTGTGCTTCTGCTTTGCGCCGCCAGCCATCCCGCTTGTGCGCCGCCACCCAGGCATCCGAATGGGTGCCGACAACCCCATGCGCGGGGTTCACGCACAGGATGCTGCTGCACTTCTCGCCCTGCCGAACGACATCGCGGCTTGTCAGCGCCGGGCCTTTGCCGGCCAGCAGGTATGCCGCTCGCCGGCCCACCACCGACTGATGCTTGCCGTTGATCTTCAGAATCACGCTGGGTCGGCCATTGCTAGTGCCCATGCCCCATATCCAGCATCCGCACTCATTCATGCGGCACCGGATGCGAAGGTCTTCCAGCGTCCTGATCCCGCCCAGGTAGGCGCCAGGCTTGGTGGCCATCAGATCAGCCCTTTCACGAATTCATGCGCCGGCTTCACCGTCTTAACTTGAGCCCTGTACTGCTCGGCAGACAGGTAATGAACGCAAGCGCCGTGTGAATCGCGCGGCTCGATGCTGTAGTCCTGAACCTGCCGGCCGGACGAGCTGGCAAGGGCGCGGGCGCACCCGCCGGCCCGCTCGCATGGCTCGGTGCGTGTGTCGGGGCATCTGGCCATCGCCAGCGGCAGGATCACGGGGGCATTGCTCATGGCTTGGCCTTTCGTTCGGTCCAGTCCTTGCGGAATTCGTCTTCCAGCCGCTGCCGGGCCAGGGTGCCCTGCTGCCGCTCGACATCGGCCAGCGCGGTGCGGCGGGCCTCAAGGCTCAGGTGGCGCAGCGAAACCACCTTCTGCCAGCGCTCGAAGCACTCTTGGCGCCACTCGTCGCTGCAGTTGCTCACTGACTCGCCAGTGGCCAGCGTCACCATCCTGTCGGCCGACATCACACCAGCCCAGCCTTGGCGGCAAGCACGCCTGCCACGGCACGGTTGCGTGCGCCGATCTTTCGGTAGATCGCCTTGAGTGATTCATTCACAGTCGTCCACTTGTTGCCCATGTCCTCGGCAATCTCCTGCGTGGTCTTGCCCTGTGCCAGCAGCGTCAGTGCCTCGGCCTCGCGCTCGGTGAGGTAGGCCGGGCCGACGAGGATTGCGCGCTCTCTGCGGCTCATGCCGCGGCCTCCAACGGTCCACGCGCGGCAGCCAAGAATCCGCGCTGGCCTGCCGTGATGGGCTGGCCACCGGCCTGGGCCACCACCTCGCGGGCTCGCATGTAGCGCATGTACTCGCCGGGCTCTGCCTTGCCCTTGCGGGTCTGGTAGGCGTCGATGATGCGGCGGGCTTCGTCCAGGGTCATGCTGTCCTCACTGCTTTGCGGGCCAGGGCTAGAACGGCGGCGGGCGGCCTGGTTGCGGTAGCGGCGCGCTCGTCCATCGCGGCTTTGAACTGGTCGGCCCTGGTGTCGGTGCTTGGCACCGTGATTGGGTCTTTGCGCAAGCCGGCCAGCCGCTGGGCCACGCCGACAGTGAATGCCTTGACATCGACTGGCGCCTCGGTCTTGATCGCCTCGCGCAGCGCCTCGGCCACCACCGCCGGGTAGTCTTTGGCCAGGGTGTTCATGAAGGCCTTGGCGTCGCCGGCCGTCAGCCCATTGCTGACCAGCCAGGCGCCCGAGTCGGCCCACAGTTGGCGCCGGGTTTCGCTTTCCGTGGGCCTGTCCACAGCAGGCGGGGCGCCAGCCCCGGCCGAACCTTTAGGTTCGGAAGAATCTCCCTGTCCCTGTCCCTCTCCCTGTCCCTTGGAGTCCGTTTCCACGCCATGTCCCATTTCCGGCGGCGCCTGGTCCCCGGGGACAAACAATCTTTGTCCCTGGGGACATCCTTGCGAAACCCATTCATCAAACGTGGGCCGCGGGATGGCGGTGTGGTGCCTGTCGTTGTGCTTCTTGATGCGCGCGCACTCGGTTCGCCAGCGCTGATCGCGCTTCGATTCCCAGGCCTCCACTGCCTTCTCGGCCACGACTGGGTGGTAGAGCCTGCCGTCGCTGCACTTGATGAACCCGCGCAGCGCCCCGTCGCGCACCTGATCCCATTCGCGGGCAATCTTGCCGCGCTGGGCGTAGCCGGCCTTGGTGGCGATCCACTTGTCGTTGTCGGGGATCGACGCGGCAGGAATCTGGTGCCAGGCCACGCACCACAACATCACGGCGGCCCAGCAGGACTCTGGCGTTTCCTCGGTGGCAAGCTCGCTGTCGCGCAACCGGTCCACATCCAGCGGCATGAAGGCGAAGTCCGTCAGATCGCAGTCTGGTGGGGTCAGCGGCTCGGTCACGAATGCACCTCGGCGAACAGTGGCATGTCTGAAGCCATGCGTGCTGCGGCCACCAGCCAGCAGGCCATCGGCTCGACCGTGGCCGCGCGCTGATGCTTGCTCATCACCTGCTGGCGCCGGCGGTCCCCAACACCGACGCGCGAATCGTGTTCGCTGTACGGGAAGTCAAGTTGCATGATGTCCACGCGGCTGAAGCACAGCCACGTCTCTTTGCGCATTGGGTAGCCCCACCAGGCTTGCAGCACCGGCACAGTGAACAGTTCTCCGGACCGCTTCCCCGGCCCCGGTAGGCTCGCCTCCTTGAACAACCTGCTGTGCGCCGGATGCTCCAGCACCCCCCCCCATTCGCGCAGCCAGTCGGCGCACAGCAGGCCCAATTCAGCCTCGCCCGGTTCGGGCTTGGCCTGATGAGCGGTGTAGGCGCTCCAGGCCCGGCAAGGCGGGTGGGCAACGATTGGCATGCCGCCCGGGAAGGTCCGCACGTCGCGCGTCTTGTCGTAGGCATCCACTCCCGGCAGGGTCTTGTAGATGCTGTTCGGCGAGACGCACAGCGCAGCGACGGTGCGCAAACTCATCCCGCCGCCTCCTGCCCGCTGCCATACCGAAAGCGCGGCACGCTCTCCGGGGCCACGTAGTACCGCGCTGGTGCGCCTTGCGCAGGGGATGCGCCATACGTGACCTTCGGACCACGTACCGGCTTGCTGGGCGCGCTGGAGGCCATCTTCGACGGCCCGGCTGTGTACTTCACGGTCATGCGTTCATCCCGCGGCTATCGGCCCCATCAAGCCCTGGCAGCAGCGACAGTTGCGCGCCGGCTTTCATTCGCGTTCCACCACCGGCGGATTGCCGTTGACCACGGCCATGATCACACTGGCCTTGCGATGAGTCTCCACTGCCCAGGCGTTGACGATCCGCCGCACCATGGCCTGCCGGTCCACCGGCTTGCCGTGCGCGGCCAGGTTGCTGCACTCGGCATCCACCACGCGGCAGTCTTCGATGGGCAGCATCAGCCGCACCTCAACAAACTGCCGGTCGGGGTGCGCTGGCCGGTGGAACTGCATCGCAGAAGCAATCAGATCGGCATCACTCAAAGGGGTAGACATGGGTTCACCTATCAGCGATCAAGAGTGGGCAGCGCTGAAGCTGCGTTGGCTCATTCAAGCGGCCGTTACCGCGGTTCGGGTCGAGTACCTGCGGCGCATGCGTGAGCTTTCGGCGCCAACGGGCTGATGAGCATGCTGCGCGGCCTGTGTTCGCATGGCTCAGGCCCCGATGCGCTGCCGGCACCACCAAGTGCCGGTCGCGTTGCGGGTTGTGCTGCGCCGGGCAAGCCGCCGAACGGTCGTGCTGCGAGCCTGCCAGCGCAAACAGCCGCGACAGATGTCCACCGGCGTATCGAAATGGGCCCTGGGGATGCCGTCGCAGGCATCGGCGCCTGGCGGCAGTGTGGTGCTCGGCATTCAGGCCTCGCTCAGCCGCAGGCGGGCCGCTGTGTCCGGCGCGAATCCAGCAGCGACAAGCGCCGCTTGGAATGCATCCAGCATGTGATCGAGCGAGCCGTCACCGGTAATCGTCACGCTGGCCGATCCCTGGCCCGTGTGGGGCGTCCTGTGCGCGACGGTGACCGTCACCGTGTGGGTGTCGTCCGGCATTCAGGCCTCGGCCGGCTGCGGCTCGGCAGCAAGTCGAATGATCGGCAGCACGTTGTCTGGCCAGCGGATCACGCGCGGGTAGCGTTTCCAATGGCTGCCGCCTTCCACGCCTTCAAGGACAAGGAAGCCCTTGCGCTCAAGCGCTTTCACGTAGTCTTCGGCTGCGTTTTCAGACGCCCACCCGAAGTGCCGGCAGATGACCTTGCGTGTCGGCGGTCGCTGATGCTTGACGATGTGCGTCGCAATGAAGTCCAGCACGCTGGATTGCCGGGGCGTGAGTTCTGCGCTCATTCAGGCCTCGGCCTTGGCTGCGGTCTTGCGGGTCTTTTTGGGCTTCTGAAGCACCGACATGGCCCCAATCAGCTTGGCCGCTGTCCGCATGTTCGGGGCGTATTCACCGGAAGGTGCGCAGATGCGAGAAATGGTCTTGCGGCTGACTTTGGACTCCCGCGCCAGGGCGGCCAAGTCGCACCGAGAGATCATCGCCACAAGGTCTTTGGTGTTGAGCACGTCCGCATCATAGGGCAAATTTGTCCAACGAAGCAACCCCCTAGTTGGTCGGCTGATGTGGCAGAACAGTGAGCGGGCTTGCATCGGCCCCCACCCAGGAACAGACCGGCCGCACTACACCCGTGCGCGTTGCCGTGGGGGCTGTCCGCGAGGCACCCCAGATGCTGCGCAGGCAATGGGTGACTGACCACCTGCACAGCGGATCGAATCGCGGCCTCATGGGTGCGCTGGGCCAGCAGGCCGGGCGAAGGGATGCCAGGCTATGCGCTGTCACCCTTGGGGTAACTTTTCACCTCCAATCTAGGGGTGGGCTGCCTCAATCGGTTGCAAAAAAATTTGCCTGACGTTGGACAAAAACGTCTTGCGTTTTGTTGGACGGCAATGTCTAATAGCTCCATCGCAACACGAACCGGAGCAGCAGATGGCACCAGTAACCGCACAAGACGCCGCCGCGATGGATGACCTGGCGGCATGGGGCTCGGCAAACGTGGTGCATCTGCCGGCTGGCCGCGTCAACGAGCACAACGTCCACCAGTGCTACACGGCGCTTCAGCAGTCCTTGGCGCACTACCGCAACGCGGGCCGGATGACCCAGGCGCAGACCACGAAGCAGCACCACATCCTGCGGGCGCAGTTCTTGAAGGCCGAGGCCGCCGAGATGTTCAACGAGCAGTGGGAAGCCTACGCAATCGAGTGCTTCGAAGAAGACGGCTACCGGCCAAGCCGCAGCAGCGAGGCCGATGTTTCCGGCGCGATGGCTTGCTGGGCGAAGTGGGACGCCGAGGGCCACAAGCTCTATCAGCAACTGCTGCACCGAGCCGACTGCGCCGAAATCGACGCGAGGAACGTGGCATGACCTACCTCATCACCCCCGAGCCCGACGACGAGCCCGGCTCGATCTGGCCGGCTGCGCTGCTGTACTTCGGCGTGTCCGGTGCCCTTGTGTCACTTGTGGATCTGGCCGCGATCTACGGAGGCTGACATGCAGACGATCACTCCATCCCGGCCGCTGTGGCTGCGCATCCCCCGCGCCGTGCTGATTGCGCTTGGCTTCATCGTGGCAGTGGCGGTGTTGTTCACCGTCGCGCCGATCTTCGAGATCACCGGGGGCGGGAAGTGAGCCAGCAACTGCGAACACTGCTGACCGTGCTGGTAGCCATCGCCGGGAGCCTGCTGCTGGCGCACTGGGCGGCAATCGAGGGGATGCCCAAATGAGGACATTGCTTGTCTTCCGGCTGCTGCGCAACCTCGGCATGCCGCTGCTGTGGGCCTGGTGGATGGCCTGCCTCATCACCACAAACCGGCGCGGCCCGCGCCGCAACTAGGAGAGCCTGTATGTATATCTCGACTTCTCACAGCATTGGCGAAACCGTTTACTACTACTCGGCAGCCGATGACTCCGTCACACGGGCCAAAGTTGTGCAAATCAGCTACCTGAAGTCAGAAGACGGCGAAGACGTCAGCTACAGGATTTCCGCGCATGGCTTCGATGACCTTCTGCACGCCACTGATGCCCAGCTTTACTCACGGCCTGAGTCTGCCTTCTACAGAAACCCGCTGCCGGTGCGTGAGCCTGAAGCCGTCGCGGTCTGACGATCAACCGGGCCGGTAGCACCTGGGCAGCGATAACCAACGAGGCGTTGGCGAATGGGCTTCAATCGCTGCTGATCGACCCGCTTGCGACGGGTGGCCCGACCTACAAGGAGAGAGAGCATGGAACACGCAAGAATCATTCACGGCATGGACAACGCGGAGTACCACGCAACGCCAGCGGTCAGTAACACGGTGCTGTCAAGCATCGCCCGTAGCCCGGCGCACTGCTTCGCGCTGCATGTTTCCGAGGACCGCCGCAAGCAAGCCACCACGCCTGCATTCTTCGCGGGCACGCTGGCCCACTGCGCGATTCTGGAGCCCGATGCGCTGCTGGAACGGTACATCGTTCGCCCCGAAGGCCTGGATCTGCGCACCAAGGCCGGCAAGGAGTGGCGCGATGCGCTGCCTGCCGATGTTCTGATGATCAGTGCAGACGAGTGGTCTACTGCCATTGCCCAGCGCGATGCAGTGCGCGTAGTGCCTGAGCTTGCCGAACTGCTGGGCGCTGGCGCGGCTGAGGTTTCCGCATTCTGGACCGACGACGAAACCGGCTTGTCCTGCAAGTGCCGGCCGGATTGGGTCCATACCCTGAGCGATGGCCGCGTGATCTTGGTTGATGTGAAGACCACGACCGACGCCGACCCGAGACAGTTCACCCGTGCTGTCTGGAAGTACGGCTATCACCGCCAGGCTGCGTGGTACTCGGCAGGCTATGCACGCGCTGCCGGCGTTGAGGTTGCCGGGTTCGTGTTCGCCGCCGTCACCAGCGCGCACCCGTTCATTGCCGCCGCGCACACGCTGGATGACGACTATCTGCGCATTGGCCAGGACGAGTGCCGCCGCCTGCTGGACGAGTACGCCGACTGCAAGCTGACTGGCCGGTGGCCAGCATTCCCCGGGATGAACCTTCTAAGCCCGCCAGCCTGGGCCACGCAATCCGATGAACTGGAGGTGTTCCATGTTTGACGCCCGCGACCTGCGCCCGACCATCGTTCCCAAGTCGGACCAACTCAACGCCGAGCAACTGCTGTCCGGCCCGATGACAATCCGCGTTTCTGGCGTGACCGTCACCAGCAACGCAGAGCAGCCGGTGACGATCCACTATGAAGGTGACGACGGTCGGCCCTACAAACCGTGCAAGACCATGCGAAAGGTGCTGATCCTGGCGTGGGGCCATGACGGCAGCGCGTGGACGGGAAGATCGATGACGCTGTTCAACGACCCGGCCGTGAAGTTTGGCGGCCAGTCTGTCGGCGGCATCCGCATCAGCCATGTGTCGCACATCGAGCGCGACATTGCCGTTGCGCTTACCGCTACCAAGGGCAAGAAGACGCTGCACACCATCAAGGCGCTGAAGACCGCGCCGGCTGTGCGTCAGCCAAAGCAAGGCGACACCAGCCCGGCCGCACGCGCCCAGCGGATTGCAGAAGCCGTGGCCGCTGGCGAGATTGACGCCGCGAAGGAGGCAATCGGCGCGCTGGACGATGCGACCTATGCTGAAGTATGGGACGCGCTTGACGACGCGACACAGGGCGCGCTGGCTGCGGTGCTTGCTGGCTGATGCACCCCAAGCCGACCGGTTCCTGGTGGGATTAGATGAAGGCACTGATGGCCGCCATCGAAGTGAAGGGCTGAACAACATGGACAAGTACGCCGACTTGAGCCGCCGCCAGCAGCAGGTGCTTTCCGCGCTTGAGGGCCGGGATGATGGCGTGCCATCCAGCGAAATCGCGCGCAGCCTGGGCCTGACCACCGGCTACGTCAGCGAGGTGCTGCGCAGTCTGCGTGATCGTGGACTGGCATCCTGCTCATCCATTGGACGCTTCGCGCGCTGGGGCCGACCGGCGGCCATCGTGGCTCTGCGAGAAACCAATGCCTCTGCGGCAGCGCAGGCCGCACAGGCGCGGGCAGCGGCACGCAAGGCGCGCGAGGAAGATGAGGCCGAAGCGTTTTCGGCCGGCAAATTTGCCCACCACCGCATCAACGCAGCCGACGCGCCACCAATCAAGTGCCTTGGCCCGGCCAGCGTCTTTAACGTTGCAGCCATGCACCAACCCACCAACCCACCAACTTGCCGACGCGCCGAATCGCAGTAGGAGAACCCGCGTGAGCCTTCTTGAAGACAGCCTTCCAAGGCCCGCAGCCTGGGCAATGCGGCTCCCGGGCTGCGACGGCTCGGCGGATTGGGCCGAGCTTGGAGAGGCCAAGCCAGCACCGTGCCAGCCCGCTGTGGCGCATCCGTTGTATGACCAAGCGGCGCTTGACGCAGCCCGCGACGAGGGCCATGCGATTGGCCGCGAGGCCGAGGCCGAGTACTGGCGCAGCATGGTGGAGCGACTGACAGCCCAGGCCGATGCGTGGAACGCACGCTACATGGAACTGGTGCAACAGGTTGCCGACGGCCGCGCCATGCAGCTTGCGCCTGCCGTGGTGGTGGTCACGGGGCCTAACGAAAAGGGTAACCGGCCTGCGTAGGACGCGCAGCGGCCGTAGCGGGTCCGGTTGACCCGCCAGTTCGGCCTCTTGGTGGCCAAAGGAGAAGACGGTGACGGTGACGAGAATCAAAGGCCCAACGATCATGCTGGCCAGCGGAAACTACTTCGACCTTGAAGACCCGGCATCGTCGGAGTTCGGCATCGAAGACATTGCCCACGCGCTGGCGCATATCTGCCGCTACACCGGCCACTGCCGCACGTTCTACAGCGTTGCGCAGCATTCTGTGCTGGTGTCTCGCGTGGTGTTGCCCGAGCACGCATTCCACGGCCTGATGCACGACGCGGCCGAGGCATTCATCGGCGACGTGGCGAAACCGCTGAAGATCCTGCTGCCCGACTACAAGGTGATCGAGGATCGCATTGAGGCGGCAGTGTTCGCGCGATTTGGACTGCCGGCCAAGCTGCCGCAGTGCGTGAAAGATGCCGACCGCGTGCTGCTGCGCACCGAGCAACGCGACCTGATGGGGGCCGATGGGCACCAGTGGTCGTTCACCGAAGGCACGGCACCGCTTGCTGAGCGCATCAAGCCGATGCCGCCAGCCGAGGCGAAGTGGCTGTTCCTCACTCGATACGCCGCATTGAGGCCGAACGCTAGGTTAACTTGACCGCCACGGCGCATGCGCCACAACAGAAGGAGAAACGAGATGAACGATGCAGACAACCGGCCCGCCGTGGTGGGTCAAGTTGAACCGTCAGTTATGCAGCACGCAGCGATGGCGCAGGTTTGCCTTGACTTGCACGAATCGCTTGGCGTTCGTTGGGGCGATGACCCATATCGCGCAATCGCCGAGCTGCGCAAGGACGCCGAGCGCTACCGCTGGCTGAAAGAAAGCGAAAACCTAGTGTGGCCAAGCGTTGACCTTGCCAACGCCTGCCATCGCGCCCAGCAGACAGGCAGCGGCGCACCGATTGATGCTGAGATTGACAGGCAGATGCAGTGGCCGGCTGTTGGTGATGCATAACGTGGGAGCTAAGTTGGAGACGACAGCGCCCGCGCAGAAATAACCGGAGCGCGACAGTGCCGATGGGCGCTGTTGGCTCTCAACTTGAGCGACGGGTTAGGCCCGTAGCTCGCAACCGAGGAAAAGCATGAGCAACCACGAATACGCATTTCCGGTGCACGAGACACCGGACAGCACCGACAGCCCTGGCATGACGCTGCGCGACTACTTCGCCGCCAAGGCAATGCAATCTGCACTGAATGGCGCCGCGCTGCCTGGCCTGATGGAACGCGCGCCGGAAACGATGGCCGTCATCGACAAATTGGCGGCGGCCATGTACGTGATTGCAGATGCGATGGTGGCGGCGCGTGAACGGGCCTAACGGCAAAACTGTGGCGCCTTTGACGGCGCCGGAAAGGTGAGAAATGTCCGAAAGTGATACGCCGGCAAAGGTCGCCACCAGTGCAGGGTTAGGCCCGTTGTAAACGGAGCAAGAAGAATGAGCGATGTGATGCTATTGGGCGTGCTGCGGATGCCGATGCCTGACAACCCGGACCCGCTGATGCTGCATCAGTTCGTCGCCAGGGCGCGGCAGGCGGCCGACAGGATAGAGGCTGACGCAGCGAAGATGGACCGCATGGACGACGAGCTGCGCAACGAGCGCGACCCGCGCTCTGTGGTGAAGCGCGCTCTGTTGATGGCCGCCATGCTGCCGCACAACCAAGAGAAGCCGGCCGGCGCCGTGCGCGACGCTGCGGCGGCGCTGTTCGGCCAAGAGGCTGTGGACGCTGCTATGCAAGTGTTGCGGGCCTAACGGCTGAATTAACCGGCGCCCGTGCGGTGCCGCGAAGCGAACCAGTGCCGGCTGGCGTCCGGTTGAATGATGGGTTAGACCACTGGTTGAAAACTGGAGAGAACTATGCAGGACTGGCAAGCGCGAGAGATTTTAAAAAAGCACGCCGCGCTGTATGGCGACAAGCAATACGAGCCTGCGCGCTGGGTCTTGGATGCGATTCATGAGGCCGCCCGCGTTGGCGGCGACGAGTACCGCATTCAGGAGCAGGTGGCGGCTGAAGGCCCGCAGCCGTGGCCGGGCGGCGTGGCCTAACGGTGCAGACACCGGCCCGCTTTAGCGGGTCCGGTGCTGTGCGGGGTTGGGCGGCTCCTGCCGGAGCGATCAACTTTACATTGCAGGCAGTACGAAAACGCTTGACGCGGCGCATTGTGGGCAGTACATTAACACCACTGCAGCACGAAGCGCAGCAACCAACCGGAGAGCAACATGGCCAACATTACTACCCTGACGATCAGCGATCTGCAGGAGCGCATGGGCGACGAAGCCACCCGCGCCGATGCCGAATGCATGATGGCAATTTTGAGCCGCGAATGCGTGACTGACACGGAAGACGTTACGGAGGCTCAGTGGTTGGCTTGGTGCGAAGAGGCCGCCGCCCGTGCTGCCCGGGAAGCCGAATGACAACAGCCCCGGAGAAAGCCAAGCCGGGGCGCAAGCCACTGGCCGAGGGCGAAGGCAAGACGGCCAGGGTACAGCTCAAGCTGACGCCGGCCGACAAAGCCGACTGGCTGGCAAAGGCCGCCGCTGCTGGCCTGACGCTACAGGCCTGGGTCGAGCGGCGGTGCAGCGGTAAGCGCTGACGCCTAACGTTGCCGGTAACCGGCTTGCCGAAGGCAAGTCCGGGTTGACCGGCCTGTTGGGCGGCCCTGCCCGAAGCGAGAAGGAGTGAGCATGCATTGCACTGACGTGGAACGGCCCAAGGCCAAGAAGCCGCACCGCTGCATGAGTTGCGGCCAAGGCATTGCCGTGGGTGAAACCTACGTGCGCTGGCGCTGCTATGACGGCGGGGATGCCAGCACGAACAAGATGCACCCGGAGTGCCTTGAAATGCACCAGGCTGAAGCCACGAAGTACGGCGACCACGAGTGGGAATACAGCCCGTACAGCCACGAGCGCCCGAAGGTGGAAGCATGAGCCGCGAAGCCTTTGGTGACCCGCCCGAACAACAGGAAGTGCCTGAGTGCTGCCCGAACTGCGGCAGCGACTTCTACATGCCTGGCTGCATGCACTGCGAAGAGGTGAAGCGGCGCTGCGCCGCCGAGTCCGAAGCGCTGGCCCTGCGCGGCCAACTTGGCGCGGCCAGCGGCTGGATTGTGAAGGCGCTCAAGGTGCTGGATGCGGTGGACCCGGACGACACCGACGAAGCGGAACGCCTGACGGCGCTGGTCAAGGCCGGCGAAATGCTGGCGCTGACGACGCTGGCGAACAGCAAGGCGCCAGAGTTTGAGTGCCTGGGCGAGCCAAGCCTATGCACGAACCCGCGCGGGTGCGCTTGCCAGGAGACCAAGCCGTGACGCTGCAAGATCGCATTGACGAACTCGTGGCGCAGCACGGCAGCCTGAGAGCGGTGGCGCGCGTGACCGAGATAGACGCGGGCTATTTGTCGCGGCTGCGCACTGGCGAAAAGGTGAACCCGGAGAAGGACAAGCTGCGCCGGCTGGGCCTGCGCCGCGTTGTGACCTTCGAGCGCATCAAGACGCCTAACGTGAGCGGTAACCGGCTTGCGCCCACACAGGAGCAACGATGAACGACACCCTTGCCGGC
>ERZ650310.170-NODE-170-length-19131-cov-5.135039_pt1 | contig 19131 bp, 32 predicted proteins | sample MGYA00376246_ERZ650310 | MGnify/ENA primary metagenome ERZ650310 (study PRJEB26733, sample SAMN07839286) | wastewater metagenome | biome: small river; feature: stream; material: water | place: USA: North Carolina | collected 2016-03-01 ...
AGTTCAGACGTGTGCTCTTCCGATCTCAGTACGTGGCCCTCTTTGCGTGCTGCTTCGCCCTCGCGTTCGGCCCGGTCATGCCGCACGGCATTGGACGCCTATCCGCCACCGTGGCAGTTATGGTCTTCCTGGCCCTCGGAACCAAGCGCTGGAAGCACGGCGTCCCAGACGGAGCGCGCAAGGACCGCCAGCAGCACCCGAGTGAGGCCAAGCTATGAGCGACCTGAACAACGAGCTGATCGTCCAGCTCCGGCGCCAAGAGGGAGAGGTTCTGCATGCCTACTACGACCCGCTCGGCTACCTGACGATCGGAGTAGGCCGCCTCATCGACAAGCGCAAGGGCGGCGGCATCACCAACGTCGAGTCCGCTTTCCTGCTCAACAACGACATCGAGCGCATACGCCGCGAAGTCAACGACAGTCTGCCGTGGGTGCCGATGCTCTCACCGGCAAGGCAAGGGGTGCTCTACAACATGGCGTTTCAGCTGGGCGTCGATGGGCTCCTCGGGTTCCGAAACACCCTCACCATGATCGAGCAGGGCCAGTACGAGAAGGCCGCGCTCGCTATGCTCAACAGTAAGTGGGCTGGCCAGACTCCTGAGCGGGCCCTCGAAATGTCCAACCAGATGCGGCTCGACCGCTGGATCTAAGGAAGAACCATGGCAACCACCCGCAACCCGGAAGCTCGCGATGACGCCGAAGGCGCAACCTACTCCGTAGGGGCGAACGAAACCACCGGCTGGATCCGGGTCGGACCCGACGTCACGGTCGACTGCACCCCGTCTGGCGGCACGGTCAAGTGCCAGGCATGGTTCGGGCACCTCGATCTCGCCGGAACTGGCGTCACTGGCCAGGACTGGACTGCCGGCGCCAGCGCTGCGCGCGCCGTCGAGCGGCTGATCAACGCCACCCAGGTCCGGTTCATCACCGCAGGCGGCGCAACCGCCACCTGCTGCATCAGCGCTGCTGCGCCGGTACGGTAATGAGCTGGCAAGCCAACGCAGGCTGGCAAGGCCGGGCCGGGTGGCAAGGCTACGGTGGCTGGACTGGCGTGAGCGGTTGGGGCGGCGAGCCCAGCTCCGGCACCACGACGCCAGTGCTCGACCTCACCTTCCTGACCGCATCTCTCGATGGTCGGATCACCTTCACGCGCGGGTCCGGCGGGACCAGGGTGAACAGCAGCGGCAACATCGTCACCGAGACGAACGACGTCGCGCGCTTCGACTACAACCCGTCCACCCTGGCGGCGCGCGGCCTGCTGCTTGAGCCGGCGCGCACGAACCTGGTGATCCAAAACCAGGACTTCTCGCAGGCCGCCTGGAACAAGACCAACGTCACGATCGGCGGCAGCGTCACGCTACCGACCGGGTCGACCGGAACGGTCAACAAGCTGATCGAGACGACCGCCAACAGCACCCACGGGTGCGATCCGGGCACTGCGCTGACGATCCCCGCCAGCAGCACGATCACGATCTCGGCCTACTTCAAGTCGGCCGAACGAGGGTTCGGCCACATCCAGTGGAACAACGCCGGAGACACCGCGGCGGCATGGACCAGCGTGAACCTATCGACCGGTGCCGTCACCCAGGCGCCGACCATGATCGTAGGCACGTTCACGAACATGACGAGCCGCGTCGAGAACGCCGGCAACGGCTGGTGGCGCCTGATCTTCACGTTGACGATGGACGCTGTCGCCAACGGCAAGCCGTTCATGGGCGTCAGCACGGACGGCACCACGCGCAGCTACACGGGCGTGGCCACCAACGGCATCTTCTGCTGGGGCGTCCAGGTCGAGGTCGGTGGCAACGCCACTTCGGTCCTGCTTACGACGACTGCCTCGGTGGCCAGGTCCGCTGACTCGGCGGTGATGACCAGCACCAACTTCAGCACCTGGTTCAACTCGGCGGTGCGCGGCACGCTCTACGCCTCATTCGAGCGCGATGCGACCGGCACTGGTTGCCACGCGGTTGCGATCCGCAATGCCGCCGAGGCGGACAGGATCTTCATCGCCGGCGGCAGCGGCACTCCGGCATCGCAGCGGTTCGACGTCAACGACAACGCCGGCGCGTCCCAGGCTCAGATCACCCTGAGCGCGTCGGTCGCCACGAACACGATCTACAAGGCCGCCGGCAGCTTCAAGACGAACGAGTTCCGCGGCGCGTGGCAAGGAGTGGCCCAGACGGCCGACACGGCCGGAACGGTGCCCACCGACTGCGACCGCTTGAGGATCTCGCAAACCGCGATGACTGGGCCGATGCGCGTGCGCACGATCCAGTTCTACTCGGGGAACATGTCTGACGCGCAGCTCGCAACCCTTACCACCTGAGGTGACCCATGATCGGAGCGCTGGCCAACTTCGTTGCAGGTTCCCGTGGTCTGCCGACGGTGGGCCTGGTGGTTGCGGCCTTGGTCAGCGCGATCGGTGTGCAGACGGTTCGCCTGGCGCTGGCCCAGCGCGATCTTGCCCAGGAGCGGGCCCAGGTTGCGCAGCAGGTGGCGGCGGTGACCGCCATGCGCAGGCTCGATGACCAGATGCGCGCCGATGCCGCGCGAGGAGTGGCCGATGAGAACGAACGCAAGATCCAGTCGGCGACCGCTGCTGCTGCCGCTGCTTCTGATGAGCTTGGCCGGCTGCGCAACGCAATCGCCGCTGCCTCCGGTCCCGCCCCCAAGGATCCCGCCGCCTCCGGCCAGCCTCATGATCCCGCCGTCTGGCCCCAGCTATTCGGATCTTGTGCAACAGCTCTTCAGCAGTTGGCAGCAAATGCTGACGGGCTCGAATCCCAAGTCTCCGGGCTCCAGTCCTATGTGAGAAACGTCTGCCGGCCCACGGAATAGGGCCTCCAGGAGTTTTCAGGGGTCGGCCGCTACTCCCGTGTGGGCCGCCCCGTTTTAATCGCCCTACGGGCCGATTTTCAGTTGCGCCGGAAGCGTCTCCAGCAACGCCTTGGCCTCAGCCACTTCCTTGGCCTCGATCGCCTTCTGCGCTGCCTCGGCCACCCTGATGCGCCTGGCCTCCTCGTCTGCCTCTTCCTTGCGAACGATCTTGTTGATGCGCTGCTCGTTGAACGAGTGCGAATGACCGTTCCCACTGGTGCGCGGATCGAGGCGTCCGCGGAAAGATTCGTTCGGTCGGCCAAGGATCTCAAGCACGCCGATGCCACCAGCCTGCAGGATTTTCCGTCCGAGAGTCACACGATCGTGAGCAAGATGCCCGACGTACCTGAGTTCCGTGATCTCGACCGATATCTGCTCGTCTCGGTCGATGAGCAGACCCATCTGGGCCGGTCCGTATCGTTGGATAACTCCGGTTCCCATTAGGTGATCGGCGGCGCTCTTATCGAGGTGGACGATCGATACCGGCTTGCCGACAGCAATGACAAGGAACGGCACGCTGTTGGGCGGGATGTCAAACTCCATTGCTCTTCTCCTCTTCCTCGATCCATTGCACGATCGCCGACAGTTGCCGGCGCATGTCGTAGGTGATGTCGATCAGCATGAACAGGAACCAGGCGATCATGCCGAGCAGGGGAGGAACGAGCAGGATGGCCAGCTCGACCCCCCAGCTCATCCCGCCCCCGCTCACGATTGCACCTCCGCGTCCAGGCGCTCCAGCTCGGCGATGTACTGCACCACCGCCTCGCTGAAGCCGTTGATGCGCACCCACGGTCCATCACCGACCCCGTGCTTCGAGGTCGCCACGTTGACGATGTAGCCCTTCATGCCGTCCTTCGGCGACTTGACCACGTCGGCAGACTGCTCATCCGTGAAGACGATCAGCCGCTTGGCGTTCGGCACGATCCGCATCACGTCACTCACCGCCAGGCCCATGTAAGTGCCACCGTGCTTCTGCGACTTCACAATCGCGTCGACCAAGGCCATGCCGTGCCGCGCCGGCACTTCGCACAACGAGTCTGAGAAGGTGAACACCCGCACGTCGTCGCAGACGCCGCGCAGAAGCACCGACAGGGCCGCGCCAGCGTCCATCCGGGTCAGGTCCGACTTGCCCGAGAGCTTGTCTTCCATCGACCCAGACACGTCGACTAGCACGATCGTCTCTCCTTCGAGCCGCTCCATGCTCGTCATCGACACCACCATTGCGGTGTCGAGCGCGCGCTCCAGTTGCGGAACCGCGCGAGCGGCCGCGATGAATCTGAATGGCAGCGCCTTGCTCTTCGGCGCGCCGGCCAGGATCTCCTTTCGGATCAGATCGATGTCAACCCCGGCATCGACCATGCCGCGCAGGTTGCGCAGCAGGGCCATGTAGCCGAGACCGATAGAGCCGTTCTCCCGGCGCGTCAGAAGCTCGGTGAAGACCGTCTTCTTGTCCTCGCCGGCAGACAGCCGCTTCTCCCAGGTGTTGGCCTGAGCAAGCTCCTTGTTCGCCAGGCGACGGTACAGGCGCTCCTTGTCGGACAGCTTGGCGGTCGCGCCCAGGCGGCGCTCCTCGCGGCGCGCCTCCTTGTTGTATCGCTCGCGCCCGCCCTCCGGCTTGGCGTGCGCCAAGAACATCACATCGCGCAGGGAGAACTGCTTGCCGTCAGACTTGTATTTGTCGAGCTGGTACTCGTCGAACTTGCGCAGGGCCATGCCCAGCCCGAGCTTGACCTGGGCCGACAGGGCCTTGCTGTCACGCTTGTAGATCGCCAGGAATTCGGCCAGCTCGTCGGCGCGCTGGATCACGCGCGCCAGCAGCGGCGCGACCTTGAAGCGCGATGAGTCACGCGCCAGCTCGCGCGCCAGCAGCAGCGGAACGTGACGCAGGCGGCCGCCTTCACGAGCCTTTATCGCCAGCTCGGCGACCTGGTCCGGACGGCACTGCGCCACCAGCTCCTTGATGCGATCGGAGATGGTCTTCCCATCTTCGTAGTAGCCGTCTTCCCACAACATGCAGGCCAGCACGGTGCGGCGCAGTTGGTCGATCGGCGTGCCACGGATGGCGCGGGCGCCCTCGTGGGTGTAGACCGGCGCAGCGGCCGGACGGGCAACGTTCAACTTCGACATGAGACCCCCAAAGAAAATGGCCACGGTGCTTTCACACGCGTGGCCATCGAGGTCTTGGTGGAACAGAGAGAAGCGTTAGGTGGACTTGAACCACCGGCAGACACAAGGCCTGTCGCTAACCGAAGTAACGCTTAAATTCACCAACCATACCAACAAACATCGGGGGAACTTGACGACACGAGAGCTTTTGGCGCTCTACCACTGAGCTACTCCGGCTTGCGGCCGAAGGCAGGAGTCGAACCCGCGACCTCCCGTTTAACAGACGAGGAACTCGTGCCTATCACCACCCAAAATCTGCGGGAACAAAGTGAGGTCCGAGAGTTTCATTCCATACGAAGTATCTGACCTCGATAACCACGCGTGAGACTACTGTAGCACACCTGTCATCTGGGTGACAAGTGCGCTCACCCGAGCAGCTTCGCGAGCTTCTTCGTGTCCGCGGTCGGCTCTCCTTCCTCCAGGCGCTTTGGTTGACCGGACTGGTAGGCGCCCATCATCTGCAGGGCCATCGCCAGGGTCTCGATGTTCTGCTGGCCGGCGTCGACCTGCGAATCGATCTTCCGAATCTCGGCGTCGACCAGCTCGTGGTAGATGTTGCGTCCACCGTCCTTGCGCAACACATACGAGCGCCTGGCCAGCAGCTTCGCGCGCTCGCGCTTCACTGCCGCGATCGAGACCGTGATCTTGGCGCGGCGCTGCTCCAGGTGCAGGACTGCGGCCTGCAGGGTGTCGGTCGCGTCCTGCGCCTGAATGGCCTGCGCGAATGCCTCGCGCACCAGGGAGGAGACGAACTGCTCCGTCCCTGCGTCCACGCCGACGGCACCGGTCTCGTCGTACTGCTGGCGCTTATCCGGATCGGACAGCACCTCGTACGCGCTCTGCACGCGCTGGAACTGCTCCTTGTCGCCGCCCTTCTTGTCTGGGTGCAGCTTCTGCGACAGCTTGCGCCAGGCGTTCTTGATGTCTGTCGCTGTCGCGGTGCGCGGCACGCCGAGGATCTCGTAGAGGTCCATCAGTACACCCGGTCGATGATGACGTGCTCGATCTTCTCGCGCAGCACCTGGACGTCCCTGTGTCCGAGGAACTGGACTTCGACGCTCATCGACCGCATCTCAATCCGCAGCAGCTCGAAATCTTCGGAATGCTTGGTGAGGTAGCACTTGACGCCTCCACCAAGGACTGGGTCTCCGTCGATGCGAGAAAGCTTCCACCCTTTCTCCTCTGCGATGGCGGCAATCCGATCCTCGGCCTGCACGTTTTTCGGGATGTAGGTGATGTGGGATTCGTAGGTCATTTCATCTCCTCGTAGTCGAGCGAAATGCGGCGGCCGCACATCTCGCACTCGTAGTGCTCGAAGCTCATGTCAAGGTCGCCTTCGACATCCTTCATGTTCGGGCACGACCAAGACTGTCTGTCGGTCTCGCACGGAACCCTTCCCAGGGAGGAGTCCGGCTTGTATTCGGGGGTGCTCATTTGCCCCTCCAGATTCTGACCATGACGGATGTTGAAGCGTGTGCACTGGACATGTTGCAGGCCATGATCAGTTGAGCGTAATGCCCGTCCAGCGCACCGATCTCGTAGCACAACTGCCTGATGCCGGCGCTAGGCCCATGCTCGTGGCCGTGCCTGCCCCACGCCAGGCTACCCATCATCTTGGTGATGACGTGATATGGCCCAAGCTCCTTGGCGATGCGCTGGAACGCTGCGGTCCTCTTCCTGACCTCGGTCTGCAGCTCGTGCTTCGTAAGGGTCGGGTTCATTCCTGCGCCCCTCCTTCCGTGTCGTCGCTGCCGTCGATGAGGCGAGAAGCACAATCGTATGACCTGTCGTGTTCGATGGCGAGGTCGGCAGGAGCCGATCTCCAGTCAGGCCATTTACGCGCCTCGTTCTTGGCCTGTTTCTTGACGATCGCGTCGATGATCTGAGATGGACTTGCTCCTGATCTCCACGCTCCGTCAAGCCCTAGGATGACCACGTCGACCCACTCGGACAGGTCTCCGCATGACTCCTCAACCTCAAGCAACTCCTTGCGGGTGTGGTCGCATATGGCGGCCACTCTCCGCCCAGGCCCGAACGTTCTATCGCTGAACTCTCGCTGCCTTGCGAGGTGAGCCTCAAAGTCGAAAGCATCCATCTCGTCCTCACTTCATGCACGGTTGCGTTGCCGGTGGCTGGTTGCCCTTGCCGCGGTTGTGACGCTTGGCCGGCGGCGCCTTCGGCTGCTCGCACACCGGGGCCTGGCGGAAGTCGTGCCCGATCGGGCCGGTTGAAGGGATGGCCGGCTCGGCCTTCACCGGAAGCTTCAGCAGCGCGCACTCTTGGTCAGTCAGGTCGATGTAGTGCGCATCCTGGCCGGCGCGGTCGACAGGCTTGACCAAGGCGAATCCAGGCAACGTGCGCTGCACGAGCAGGTCTTCAACCTGGGCGGCGCTGGCGTACCGGCAGCGCTCGATCATGAGGTTGCGCACGGTCAGCATCTCGCACGCGGAGGCGTCCGTGTCGGACCACTGGTAGGTTCCGAACAGGCCCCACCCTGGCGTCGTGATCGAGCGCTGGCGGACGCTGGCCGACGGGCAGTCAACCTTGGCCATCGGAGGCAACCAAGGCGCGGCCGGGATCGCCCATGCCGAGAAGCGTGTCGACGAGTGGTCGTCCATCTGCACGCCCTGTCGCTGCTGCGCGGTCAGGTCGGCGTCGGTGCTCGCTCCAGCTCCGGCGTTGGCGCCGGCTGCAGCAATGGCTCCTGCCGATGCCTGGGCGCTGTTGCCTGCAGCAACGCAGTTCGGCCAGACTCCGGTCGTTCCGGGTGGGCATGTGGCCCATGCGGATGCGCTCGTGAGGAGCGCGGCTGCAGCGATGGTCTTGAGGATCATGAGGTTCTCCGGTTGGTGATGTGTGAGGACCGGGAGGGAATCGAACCCTCCACCGTGGGCTTTAGAGGCCCCCGCTCTACCGATGAGCTACCGGTCCTTTGATCGTCAGGCCTGCGGCAGTGCAGGCCGATCTTTCTGCGCCAGATCGAGCCCGCCATAGGCCACCAGATCGGACAGCACGATCGTTGGGTGCTCCGTGCCCAGGACGATCCCATGCTTTTCCACCGCCGCCTTCGCGTTCTCGTGGTCAAGCTCCTTGAGCTGGTCGCGCGCCTCGGCCCACTGCGCCGGGCCGTTCTTGCTCGTCAGGGGTTTCACCTGCCCCTTCCTGCCGTATCGCAGCACCATCGAGTGGACATTCTGGAAGTCGACGTAGCGAGGCGTATCGAAGACGCCGTCGTCGACCAGCTCCAGCGGAACGCCGCGGATCAGCGCGTACGCGATGCCGGTCTCGCGCGCCTCGGAGGATAGCTCGGAGACATGGTCCCGCATCTCGGCCCACAGGGGGCCCCAGGTGGTGCGCATCGCGCGCCGTATGGCGCGGATCTCGTAGGCCAGGCTCTTCAGCTTGATCTTCAGCAGCTCTCGCTTGTCCACCAGGTTGGCTGACGCGCGCTCGGCGCTTCTGATCTTTCGGAAGGCCTGCGCTGCCTTGCGGGCCAAGCGGGCCGTGTCGTGGGAATTGCAGACATCCTGTCCCAGAAGCATGGACATGGCGTGGTCGGTTGACTGCAGCAGTTGATCGCGTGCTTCGCGATCGATCTTCAGGTCGTACATGATTGGTCCTGTAGTTGATGGTGATGGTCTTCCGCGGCTTCGTCTGGCGGCCCGCGGCATCTGGTCATCTAGGTCATGGACGTACCCCGGTGGTCGTGTTTCATGATGGTCTCTCCGAAGGTCCGTCCTGTCCAGTCGATCAGCGCCCGTGCTGCTCGGCGAACACTTGCTCGGCGCTCTTGATCGGCACCACGTTGTCCTCGACGTCGGCCTGCCCAGACGGCTCTGGCGACAGCACGCGGCCCTGGTGCTTGCTTTGGATCAGGCTTGTGATGCGGCCGCGCTCCTTCTCGTCGAGCGCCGATCTGTAGACCTGGAAGCGCACCACCACCGAACCTTCCTTCAGCTCCAGGCTGATCGCCTTGACCTTCGCATCGTTCATGATGATGGCCGCGCCGTCGCTGATGCCGTTGTCGAGCACCAGCGTGCGGCCGGTGTACTCCTCGTGCCAGTTGAACTGCTTGATAGCCTGGAAGCGCACCGTTGGCAGCTCGCTGACCGGCTCGACGCCATCGAGCTGCCCCTGCTCGCCGGGCTTGGCCTTGACGTAGAGCGCCTTCAACAAACCCTTGGCCAGGTTGTCAAGCCAGGTGTTGGTGACCGAGCACTCGATCGACAGGTTGATCGCAGGCTTGATGTCGTTGCCGTGGTTCTCGCCGATGACGCCGACGCTGCGGATCAGCATGTCGACCTTGTTGAGGATCTCGAATGTCATGACTCGTCTTTCTCGATGGGTTGCGGGACCGGCGCGAGGCGCCGTTTCTTCTGCACCTTCAGCATGCGCTGGAGCTTGCGAAGTCTGTTGCGCAGCGGGTTGCGGTACTGCCCGTGCCTGTCGGTTGGATGAGGCGTCGTCGACTGGGTAGCCCTCTTGGCCGCGATCTTGGACACCTTGCGTCGGTCGCGGTACTGCGCCTGACTCTCTTCAGGCAGGCGCTCCGGCGTATGGATGTTAGGCATCCTTGCCCACCTTTCTTGCCAAGGTGTCGGCCAGCATGCGCAGGGCTTCCATGGTCAGCTCGCTCTTCACGTTTTCGATGCTGTCGCCACCGATGAACCTGTGCAGGCACGATGCAACGCCGCCGAGGAAGATCGACTTGACGGCCATCTTGGCGCCAGGATCCATCTTTCCGAACCACTCCGGGTCGGATCCGCTCATCATCGAGACGAAGGCCTCGTCGAGGGATTCTTTGGGCTTCTGCTGCCGTCCTTCAGCGAACATGCCCATGATCTTTTGCATCGCGTCCATGCGCTACTCCTTGATGCCGAGCGACTGGCAGATGGAAGCTACCAGCGTGTCGAGCGCGCTGTCAGCCATCACGCCGAGACCACGTTCTTCGAATCGCTTGTTCAGCCGGTCCCTGACTTCCTGGCTCGTTTTCAGGCCGGCTAAGTCGTCGGGCCCGAGCACCAGCTCGATGTTGGGCGCCGGCTGATTCCCGCCCTTGGCAGCTTCCTCGGCCGCCTCGCGGGCCTGCTCGGCGTGGATGTTGCGGTAGATCTCGGCCTCCTTGTGAAGGCGATCGAAGTACTCGCAGCACGCGGTCTCGTCGTTGGCTCTGATCGCCCGGATGATGGTGCCGATGCCCTCGATCATCCCGACCTGGAAGGCGCGCTCGACGGCTGCTGCCCGCGGTGTCCCGCGCAGCCATCCGAGCTTCTCAATGTGCCCGAGGAAAGCCTCGGTGCGTTGGCCGATTGTCGGCATGGTTGGGTTGCTCATGATGCGCTCCTTGGGGTAATTCTTCCGTCAGGGCCTCGTTCTTTGATCACTGATGCCTTGTGCCTGCCATCCGAATAAGCTGCCTTCATTGACTCGCTGATCCTGGCCTTGCTTTCAGGCGTATGTAGGGATCCTGTTTTGTGAAGCCTGTTGTGCTCAACGATCCCCATCAAGTCGATGTTATCCAGCGTGTCGTTTGCTCGATCTTCATCCTTGTGGTGGGCGTGCTCTTCTCGCGTCAGCGCGCGGCCTAGCTTCACCGCTAGAAGAACCCGGCTCTTGCGCACGTAGATTCCGTTTGCCACAACCGGAACGCCGGGGAAGAACGGGTGAGGCCTGATGCGAAGTCGCGCATAACGGTTTGAGCCACGCGCCCGGTACTCGCCGATGACTTCAATGCCGTGCGGCAAGGTGTAGATGGGGCCTTTTGGTTCGAACATGGATCATCCTTCCACGGATCGGATCACGTCGTCGATTCGAACAACCAGCAGAACGGCGCCAGGTGCGCCGACGTTGTTGATGTACGCGCGAGCCGATTTCAGCGTCTCCAGCAGCAACTCTGCGTTGGATTGAAGGGCCTGCAGGCGCTTCGCGGCCGCTTCCTGAGCCCGACGTGCCGCCTCGGCCTCGATCTCGCGCTGTGCGGCCTCCTGGCGCTCCTGATCGGCCTTCTCGGCGGCCAGGCGCTCGCGCTCGGCGCGCTCGGCTTCCTGCTTGACGCGCAGCTCTTCCGCCTCCTTGGCGCGCATGGCCTCGGCTTCCTGGGCCTGCTTGTGCAGGGTGGTGAGCGATGCCAGGGCCTGCTTCCAGGCTGCGTAGACGCGGTCCTGGTGGCCGACGTGGTCGGTCGGCATGCGCTCGACGCGGCGCAGCGCCAGGTTGATCTGGTCGGACGGCTGGCCGACGCTGCTGGCCACGATCTGCTGCATCTCGGAGATGGCCCTGTCGGCCGCCTGCTGCTGCGCCTGGCGCTGCGACTCGGCGCGGGCCAGCACCTCGGCCGCCTCACGCTCGGCCTCCTCCCTGGCGGCGCGCTCGGCCGCCTCGCGGGCTTGGCGAGCCTCGTCCTGCCGGCGCTGCTCTGCCATCTCGGCCTCCAGGCGCGCGGCGCGCTCCGCTGCGGCCTGCGCTTCAGCGGCCTGGGCAGCCTGAACCTGGGCGGCCTGCAGCAGGTCTCGCATCGACAGCTTCGCGTTGGCCAGCACGAGCTGGGCCTCGTCGAAGTACTCCTGGAACGATTCCTTGGTCAGCTCCATGCCGTCGAGCATGGAGATGCGGCTGGTGATCGTCTCGACATCCTTGCCAACGCTGCGAACCGGGATGTTGGCCATCAGCGCGATGCGCTCGCGGATCTCGGTCACACGAGCCAGCTCGGCCCTCGCCTTCTCGGCGCGCTCTTCCTCGCGCCTCTTCTCGTCGGCCTTGATCTGCTCGTCGATCGGCGTCTCCAGCGCGCGGATCTCGGCGGTGAGCTGGTTCGCGAACTCGTCGCGTTGCTTGCAGATCGCCTCGACCGCGGCGCGCGTCTCCTTGTTGCGCTCCAGGCGCAGCTTCTCGACCGAGGTGCGCAGGGTGACCAGCTTCTTGCGGTCGGAGCGCGCCTCGTCGTTGTCCTTGACCTTGGTCAGGTCGTACGCGCGCCCCTTCAGCTTCTGCTTCAGCTCGGCCAGCGCCTTCTGCACAGGTCCGTACTCGACCAGCGCCATCTTCGGCTCTTGCGGCGGAACGACTTCGTCTGCCACCTCGTTCTGGGTCTCGCTCATTTCGTCCCCCACTTCGTCTTGAATGCGGTCGACAGCAGCTCGCGCTGCGCCGGCTCGGTCAGCATGTCGCGGGCCTCGTCCAGGATCAGGGCGGCGACGTCATCGTTTTTCGCCCCCTCGATCATGGCCAGGTACTCCTCGACCGTCTTGGCCTTCGGCGCCGCGCCGCGCAGTACGGATCCAGTCCTTGCCTGCGGAGGCGGCGGAGACACCTCGCCGGTCTCAGGGTCAGGATCGGTCGGCGTGGAGGCCAGCATCATGGCCACGCTCGGGCCACGCTTGACCGACTGCACCTCCTCCACAATGCCCATGTCGACCGCCTCTTCGACGGTGTTCAGCCCCATGCTGATCTCAGGCGCATAGGTGCGGATGAGGAACGCGGCCGCCCGGTACATCAGCATGAGTTCGGGCATGGTCTTCCACTTGCTGCCCTGCTTGGTCGACCAGCCTTCCAACTTGGCCATCTCCAGCGTGACCTCTGGACCGTAAAGCGTTTCTCCAGTTGCCTTCTCGATCGCGTACGCGCGGCACGATGTCCGAGCATCGTTCCACTGATAGCGCAGCGCCGAGTACCTGCCGCACTGGTTGAACGTTGCGATCAGGAACTTGCTCGACCATCCCGGGTTGCCGTGGACGATGTACAGGTTCTGCATCACGAGCAACGGGCTGGCTCCCATGCGATTCGCCATCTCCAGCGCCACGATGCAGTTCGCCAGGTGTCCCTGGTAGGCCGCCGGCACAAGCGTCGACGACGCGAACGCTTTGCCGATGCGCTGGGCCAACTCCCAGTTGGCGTTGCTTGTGAAGCCCGGCATGGTGGCGACATCGCGCGGTGCGGATGGCGCTGCTGTCAGCTCCGTATCGGAGGATTGTTGGTTAATCTCATCGCTCATTGGATTCGTCCTTGTCGTGGTGGTTGATCAGGCATAGGTAAGGCAAAGGTGACATGAGAGTCACGCTACGGGCCCATGGCGGGCTCGTCCCCATCGCTGGAGTGCATTCGATCGATCCGACGTTGCCAACGTCACCGTTTCGTCGGATCTTGTTCCGGTCCCTGCACCGTAGGCCGGGTCGGTCAAAACGTCGGTGAGACGCAGACCGGTCTTTGTCCGGTGGCCCGATTGCAAGGCCATGGCTCGATTGCCACGGCGCGACCGGACGCCAGAAACGCAAAAGCCCTCGGGCCTCTGCACCTCCACGGAATGCCCCCGCGTGTCCTTACGGACCAAGGTACAGAGACCTGAGGGCTCTGTGCTTTGCTTGTCTACCGGGGGCATTCCGATGACGAGCAAAATCATAGCACTTACTCCAGGAACCAGGGCTTGATGGAGATGAGGCCCATCTCCTCTCCGATGGGCGGCCACTTGTCGGTCGCCTGGCACTGCGCGAACTGGCGCAGCAGCTTGTCCACGGTGGCGCGCGCCGAGGTGTCCGTGTCGTCGTCGAGCACGGCAGCGTTGGCCATGTAGGGCCAGGACGTCTCCACGCCGACGAAGACAAAGCCAAGCACTTCGAGTCCAGCCTGGCGCATCACGCGGGTGTAGAACGCCTGCTGCAGGTGGTACTTCATGCGACCGATCTGCGCAGCCATCTCGTCGATCGTGACACCGCCCATGGTCTTGCCGTCGACCACGATCACGCGCCGGTCGTCGACTTTGTGCAGCCAGTCGACGCGGCAGCGCAGCTCCAGGCCGGTGTCGGCATCGGTGGCGAAGATGCTAACCTCGCCCGAGCCGGACGCGAACAGATCCTTGATCGAAGGCACGTTGCGCATCGACTGCGCCATCGCGTGCGCCGCGTAGTACTGATCCTGCGAGATGACCTGCTTGCCGCCGGCCTGCTCGACGAACTCCTTCCAGGCCTTGGTGTTCTTGTTCACGTCGGGCCCGATGGTGTACCGAGCGAAGAATTCCCCCGGCTCAAAGGTTGCGCAGTGCGCCAGGTTGCCAACCAGTTGCGATGGTGACTCGGTGCGCGGCGGGCGCGCCGGATCGCGATGCATGCGCTGGAAGTACCAGGGCGAGCGCGCGAAGTCTTCGAGCTGCGAGCGGGAGACGGCCGGGTGCGCGTGGTACTCCTCGCTCGGCATGCTGTAGTGGATCACGTCAGTCTCCAGATCAGGATGGTCGTGAGTGCCATCAGGACCAAGCAGGCGATGCCGACCTTGTCGTCGATGGTGAGCTTCTTGGGCTTGTGCAACAGGGCCCGCTGCACCCATTCGGTCTGCCGTGCGGCGCGGGCCTCGTCGCACGAGATGGTGATCGGCTTGAGGTGCTGCGCGCCGATCCTCACCTTGCCGGTGTTGTAGGGAGTCATTTCGGCATGACCTTGCGGATCGGGAAGAACTCCCACCAAAGCGGGAGCTTCGAGGCTGTCTTGGCGACTACATTCGGGTCCATGTTCCACGGAGACCAGCAATCGCCCATCCACTTCGAGTAGACATCGCTCAATGAGTGCCGATAGACCTCGTACACCGCGCCGGTCTCGTACAGCTCGCTCGGCATGACGCGCTCGATGGCCTTCCAGCGTGACCTTCCGGAAGGATTGGATGTTAGGGAAACATTCTTCGCGGCGGTGGACCAAATGGACCACCCCATCGATTGTCCGAGCCAGCGTGAAAATGTGGCCGCGCTGATGCCCAGGACCTCGATCCTGTACACCGCACCCTCGATGAGGCGCGACTTGTCGATGAACTTGGTCTCGGCGTCGGCCTGCTTGGCATCGGCATCGGTCCCGTTCACCAGCCTGCCCGGCTCGGGCCCGTACAGCTTGACCGCGATGTCGGTCATGTCGCGCGCCTCGAAGAGGCTCTCGTCGCGGCGCTTCTCCCAGCCCTGGTGCCACTTCTTGTCCATGTATCGCACCATGCTCTCGGGCCGACATGTGGCGGTCCGCCCCTCCGGTTGGAGGGCCGCAGGCCACCCCATTCTGCGATTGTCCATTGCGTTGCTCCTTGCACTCAGGTGACAGATGATAGCCCTACTGGGTCAGCTTGGGCAGGGGGAAAGGCACCACGCTGGTGGGCTGGCAGTTCCCCTCCTGCTTTGCGAAGTCCTTGGTGCGGAAGTCGCGCTCCTCCAGGCAGCCGACGGCGGAGCTGACGGTCGAGCACTTGAGCTTGCGCACGGTCTGCAGGTCTTGCGTCTGCAGGTCGATGCTGGCCCACCCGTCACCCTGCGGGCACGCTGCGGTCTGCGTGCTGTCGCCGCGCGAGTAGATCCCGAGCTGGCCGGCCTGGGCGGCGGCGCGCCAGGCCTGTGCGTTGACGGTGGCGTTGGCCTTGGCCTGCGAGCGGGCCTGCTCCAGGGTGTCGAACGACACCTCCTGCTTGCCGCACCCGGCGGCCAGGAATGCGGCTGAGGCGGCCGCGATGATGGTGGTGATGAGGGTCTTCATGGTTCAGTGTCCTTGCACTTGGTTGGCCTTGATGGCTGCTTCGAGTTCGGCCTTGCTCCCGCGCGAGCGGATCACGCCCACGTAGGCCGGCGGCTTGCTGCCGACCTCCTCGTAGAGGCGATACACCGCGGCGGCCAGGAGCGACACGCGGTCGTTAACCGCGCTGGAGCGCTCGCCCGTCGGGTTCCCAGGCCTGGCCCAGTTCGTGAAGCCCAGCTCCTCATCCACGCGCGCGAGCTGCGCTTCACTGCATGAGATGCCGATCGTCGCCTTGATGGCGTCAAGCCGCTGCCTCCTGCTGCTGATCTTCATGCGCTCGGCGTTGGACTTGAGCCAGTCGCCGATCTGGACGCACTGCTTGAGCGTCAGTTCCTTCCTGTCCTTCTCACCCATGTGGGTCTCCTGGTTGATGGTCGACACCGTGTCGCACCCTGCTGCGCACCACGCGATGCGCAGACGGTTGCGTTACTAGTCAACGTGCTTGTCAAACGGCTCGCCGTCCGGCCCGTCGGTAGCCTCCTCGACGATCTTGCCCTTCGTCGTCACCTCGTACTGGGTCACGACAATGACGTCAGCCCCCTCCCCGTTGAGGTAGCTGATGATCGAGCGGTGATCGGTCGCAACCTCGACGGCTGCAATGTCGCCGTCGATCCATTGCCATGCGCCGGTCTGCTGGATCACTTCCTTGGCCTCCTTCAGCGTCCTGACGAAACGCGGCTTGCTGGACTCGTACCCAGTTCCAATCATGCGGATGCACCTCATGTCAGGCCCCCACCATGTCATGGGCCGCGACTTCCGCGTACTGCAGCAGCGCGCTCGTGACGGGGTCCGTGATCCACCCGTCGCCGATGCGGCTGGAGATGGCGTTGTCCGCCACCCACGGGGTCTTGTCTTCCTCGTCGGAGGCGTCCCAGTCGCAGAACGCTTGCACGTTGCGACACTCGTCAAGAAGGAAGAACCGCACCTGGTAGCCGCCGTTGCAGCGCGCCTGGACGGTCGGAACGGTGGCGTCGAGCAGCTTGTTGACGCGGGTGATAAGTTCGTGTCGTTGCATGATTCCCATGTCGCGCTCCTCAGGAAAGACGGTAGGCGATGACGCCCGCCCAGTTGACCATCTCGACCGCCGAGAACGGCAGCTTCTGCTCGCGGCCGGTGACGTAGCGGACCTCGAACGTGGCGCGTCCGATGACTGCGCGCGGCGCCGTGGTCCAGCTGAACGGGATCCAACCGTCGATGCGCTGGGCGGCGGTTGAAGACTTGTGGGCAGGGACTGCGTGATGCATAACGGTTCTCCTGGTGGTGTTGGTTGGCGGCCTCTTGGCGCACCCCTGTGAGCTGGTTGCCCACAGGGCTGGGTCAGCGACGCTTGAACTCGCGGCAGATGGTCTCGTCGCGAAGCGCTCCGCCCATGCGGGCCTCGTAGTCGCGCCCGGCGCGCTGACACTCGTCGCCGCCCTTGTAGGACGCGACGTAGAACGTCACCGGCCCACGCTGGGTGTAGATGCGGTAGTACAGGCGCCAGTACGTTGCGGCCTTCTCCGCGTTGCCGGCGCTCTTGTCGGCCGCGGTTGCAGTGCCGGCCAGCAGCGCGAGAGCGACTGCCAGTGCGAGGCTTGCTTTGGTCATCGGTAGATCCTCTGGTTGTGGGGCAAGACGCCACCCGTCAGCCCCCGGAAGGGGCTGCACGGCTAGGGTCAGGTGGTAGCGCGGCCAAGAGTCGAACTTGGCACCCGAGGGCGTGACGGTCCCTGCGTGTTCTGCCTTTGAACTACGCGCCATGGTTTCGAATGCCTAGGTTGCGCTCCCGGGGTACTTGATGGAGTTCTCAGCCATCTTCCTCCTGGCTTCCCACTCTGCGCCACGGGTGCGCTCGATCACCGCGGCGGCACCCCTTGAGAGTCCGATCATGTAATCGAACTCGCTGGCAAATGCGCCCTTGGCGGCCGCCTTCTCAGTCTCCTGCTGGTGAGCGTGCGACAGCAGGAGGCTATGAATGAGACCGATCTGTTGCTCAGTGAATGTGATGTTCATGCGGTGCTCCTGAGGGCCCCGTAGGGCCCGTGGTTTGTCAGATGGTGGCGAGGTCGGGGTTGGTGGCCTTGACCGTGCCGCCTGTCTTCAGGGCGGCCATCCCCTGCGCCAGGGTCCACAGGGCGCGGTTCAGCTTGACGTCCGTGTCGATCGCGGTCACCTGACGGGTGCTGGTGCGCCGGCCATTGGCCAGGTAGCCGCCCTGTCCGCCGCGGATCGCGTGCTCCTGGACGCGGTTGAAGGTCGTCCACACGTCGTTGGAGCGGTCTTCCATGCGGATCGGGCGCAGGAGCTGATCGGCGCGGATCGGCGCGTTCGTGTTCCCGTGCTCGTCGACCCCGTAGCGCAGTTGCAGCGCCGCCTGAGCGAAGACCAGCGCTTCGCCAGAGTGGAGTTGAACCGACTTCATCTCCTCGACCTCGTCGACAACGCGGGTCAGACCGTCCAGCACCTCGAATGCTGCTCCCTTGACGCGGTCGACAACGTCACCCTTGTGCGGGATCTTGATGTCGTGCTCGATGTCGCCCGAGACCATGCGGTTCGTGCAGACGAAGCGGAAGCAGCCCGCGATCATCTGGTAGCTGCTGGTGCCGTCGTGGCTGTTCAGGAGCAGGATCTCGGGGGTCTCGTTGCGGCCGACGATCTGGCTGGCGTGGCGCAGCCGCAGCATGTGCAGAGATACCATAAAATTTAAACTTAGCAGATTTATTCGCCAATGCGCTTGTGGTAGTGATGGCGTTTACATCATCAGGATGCCAGTGAATGACCGCATCTAAATTGTTGAATAAACCTTCACGTACTAAAAACACTTTTCCGCTACCACCTTCTTCAGCAGGCGTACCATACACTTTAATGGTCCCTTTTAATTTACCAGCAGCGATCAAGTCTTTAATAGCAATACCTGCAGACACACTAGCTGTGCCAAATAAAATGGTGTCCACATGCATGACCCGCATTTTTTCCTGCAATGGGATCTCTTTCTGCAGAAGCAGATTGATTGATTCCAGGCAATGCGTCAAACTCTGCTAAAATGCCAATCGCAGGACTTCCTGTACCATAAGTGGCTACAAACGCAGTAGGAATCCCTGCAACGCCTGTTTCAACGGTGAATCCAGCGTCTCTTAAATGTTGAATATGCAATGCTGCACTCTTCACTTCTTTATAACCTACTTCTGCAAAATCCCAGATCTGTAATGCTGTTTTTTTGTCTGCGTCATAAGTGCTGTTCAAGGCATTCAATGCAGCTTCTTTGTTGGCATTGATTTGCGCTGTGGCAGGATCTACTTTTGTTTTCTTTTGTGCCCAAGCACCAAAAGATAAAAGCATCATTGCTCCAAGGAATAGTTTTTTCATCTTGTCGTTTTTAAATCATTATAAAAATAAGTCTGTGTATAAATGCGCTCCAGGTATTACGGAATAATGTGAGAGATCTGTCACACCTTCTGCGGCCAATACGGCTTCGTCAATAAAAGTTTGACCTGTATATACCAATGGTTTCTTGGTCACGATCGCATAAGCGGCATCTGCAAGAATGGCCGGTGTGCGACTCATATTTGCAAGGGTCT
>ERZ650310.172-NODE-172-length-19084-cov-8.256976_pt1 | contig 19084 bp, 28 predicted proteins | sample MGYA00376246_ERZ650310 | MGnify/ENA primary metagenome ERZ650310 (study PRJEB26733, sample SAMN07839286) | wastewater metagenome | biome: small river; feature: stream; material: water | place: USA: North Carolina | collected 2016-03-01 ...
CTCTTCCGATCTGGTACGGCCACGGGTCCCCGGCTGCTGCCGTCACCGGGGTGTCGCTGGGACCGGTCCCGGCGCCCGCCTCGGGAGCGGTTGGCGCCGGGACCGGTGCTGGGGGTGTGGGTGCAGCCGGCCGTGGGTCCGGCGCGGGGAGGTCCAGGGCGTCCCTGATCCACGCTTCGAGGGACTCATCCATGGTGAGCCCACCGGCCGCGACCAGCTTCGCGATGGACTCCGCGAGGACAGCCTTCGACGCGGTCATGTCGACGACGACCGCCGGGGAGTTCTCGGCGTCGCCCTCGTTGTAATCGGTCAAGGCGACACACAGCCCGGTCGCGGTCTCAGCCAACTCCTCCGCGAACGACCCGAGCGCCATCGTCATCACGTCGGCGAACACGTCACCGAGGGCCCGGTTCCCCGTCCCCGTGTTCGCGAGGTCGAGCAGCGACGTCAGGGCGCCCCGCGCCATCTGCTGGTCCTGGTAGTGGATCGCGGGCATCGGGTCGGGGAGGTTCCCCTCTACCCCGACGATCCGGAGGCGGAACCCGGGCGCGGTCAACCCGCCGGTCTCACCGACCCGGATCGCGCGGACCGCGGCCTGCGCCGCCGCGATCTGCCCCTGCGTCGGGTTCGTCCCCGGCAGCTGCTCCAACGTGGGGGTCCCCGCGGAGAACCTGCGGAGCCCGGTCCCCTGGACCCGCAGCAGGTCCTGCTTGATAAGCCACGGCCCGAACGCGTGCCGCAGCAAGGACTGGCCCTGCCAGGCGGCGCCCTCCCGGTCCCGGACGTACCAGAGGAGCCGCGACGCCGGGATGACCGTCCCCGACGTGGTGTTCCACGCCTTCTGCCGGACCGACACGAGTTCCCCGGCCGCGTCGGTCATCATGTCGTCGATCGACACGGGGAGCCGTTCCCCGAGCGACGAGAGGTACGCGGCCCCGTCCCGGATCGTGTAGACGGGCTCGAACGGGCCGTGCCCCCAGGTGAGGGTCGCGGACGCGGCGAGCCGGATGTGGCGCCTCCAGTGGACGCCGCGGCGGCGCAGAGCGCCCGGCTCCTCCGGTTGACCGAGGACGGGGAGCCCGAGCGAGTCAGCGCACACCTTCGTGATCGCTTCGGACGCGCCGCGGGGGTCGATCATCCAGCGGGCCCGGATCACAGGCTTGACGTAGGCCGCGAGGACCGACGTGATCGTAGGGTCGTGCCGCATCCGGGAGTACGTGTCCAGGGACGTGGGCCACATCAGGTCGGGGACGTACTCCCCGCCGTCGTCGACCCCGTTCCCGAGGCCGTACCCGAGGGCGATCCCTGACCCGGTCGAGATCGAACCAGTGGGGCTGGTCGGTGCGTCGCTGACGGGCACGCTACCTCCACGGGAACGCCTGCACGGTTCATGGACGGTCCCGACCCCGGACACATGATGGCACGACTGCGCCCCCGGCCACCGGGTTCTCACCGGGTGCGGGGGCGCGTCGCCAGGGTGCCGATCAGGTGGCTCCTGCCCCACCGGGCCCTCTGTTGCCGCGGGAGAGAGGGAGCACCGTCGGGGTCCTGCCGGACACAGGCTATGACGGGCAGGTGCAGGATGTCCGGTGAACACCTCAGAAGCAGAGGGAAGGGACCCCCGGTGCGACGTATCCGCGGAGCAGCAGCCATCGCAGCAGTCGTGACCCTGGTCGCGGCCCCGTTCGCGTACGCGGCGGCGACACCACCGACCGACGAGGATGCCGCCGCGGCGGTCGCTGTCCTCGACTCCTACGTCCGGGCCCGCCCGACGACGACCGTCACGACCACGGTCACTGCTCCCCCGGTCACGGTCACCCCTTCCCCGGGGACCGTTACCACGACGGTCACTGCTCCCCCGGTCACCGTTACCCCGCCACCGGTCACGGTCACCGAGACGACGACGGTCACCGCCCCCCCGGTGACGACCACCGTCACGGTCACCCCGACCCCGACGGCGTCGAGCCCGGCACCGACGACCACGACGACGTCACCACCACCGACGTCCCCGTCGAGCACCACGACCCCGACGGTGACAGCCACGACGTCACCGACGCCGGCCGCGGCGCGCTGGCTGTCCGGGGCAGGGACCGACCTGTCGAACACGGGTGTCGCGACCGGACCGTTCGCGGCGTGGCGCGGTGAACCCCTCGGCGTCGGCGGCGCCTGGGACGACACGTACGACGCGCAGCAGGCGATGTGGTCGGTGAAGGAGGGCGCCTGGGCGACCTGGACCGGTCCCCTCGACCTCGCCGTCGGAGCGATCTATAAGACCCGCGGTGAGACGTGGGCAGCGGCAGCGACCGGCGCCTACAACGCCCGCTGGCTCGCCGCGTTGAACACCCTGAAAACCAAGTGGGGGACCCGGAACCCGGGGAACCTGTACCTGCGGTTCGCCCACGAGGGGAACGGCGGGACCTGGCAGCAGGAATGGCACGTCACCCCCGCCGAGGCCGCGAATTTCCGGAACGCCATCGCCCGGTTCTCGTCGCTGCGGTACCAGGTGTTCGGGACGGTGAACCCGCCGAAGCTGGTGTGGTGCGCCAACGATGGGACCGGAACCGGGATGGCTGACCCCCGGACCCTGTTCGTCAAGAACGACTCACTCGCCCGGAATGTCGTCGACGTGTACGCCGCTGACACGTACAACACGTGGCCGCACCGGTCGGACCCGGCGGCGATCGCTGCGGCGATGACCGCGACCAATGCTGGTGTCCCTGTGGGGATCGAGGCGCACCGGCAGTACGCGCAGTCCGTTGGGGTCCCGTTCGCGGTCCCCGAATGGGGGTCGTGCTCGCTCGCATCGCTCTGCGAGGGCGGCGGCGGTGACTCACCCGCGTACGTGCAGGCGATGAACGACTGGTTCCGGGCTCACGCCGGGGACCCTGCCGCGCCGGCCGCAGGGCAGGTCCTGTATGAGAACTACTTCGACCTATGGGACCAGTACCAGCTGCACCCGACGACCCGGCAGCCGAACACCGCAGCCAGGTACCAGGCCCTCGTCTGGGGCCAGTGAGTCAGCGCAGCGGCGGGAGGTACGCCGACCAGCGACCGCAGTCCGGGTCACGCTCGACATCGCCACCGCAGAACAGGTACGCGCCGTAATAGACGCCGTGAGCGGCACCCCACCGCCGCATGTTGATCTGCCAGGTGTTGTTCACGGCGCCCCATTCACCGTAGGCGAGACGCCGATGATTCCGGGCCGCGTACGCCGACCAGGTCGCGGGGCCCGCCTCGGACACCAGGAACCTGGGCCAGGGCATTCCCCTTATCCAGTCGGTTTCGTAGAAAGACACCGCGACGTAATCGGCTGCGGGAGTCCAGTAATCCTGTGCCCGGTACCGGTGGGTGGTGTAGTTCAATGCCAGCCCGAAGTTTATGGAGATCGCGTGCTTCGAGTGGCGTTTCACGTACGCCCGGAAGTCGGTGAAGTCCCGCCGGAATTGGGCGGGGGTCTTCGATGACCAGGGATACCAGTTCCCGTTGATCTCATGGTTGTACCGGATGTGGACGATGTGTTTCCGGCCCCAGCAGGAGTCGAGCCGCTTCACGTACGCCGGCCACATCCACCGGGGCGGGTCACCGACGGCGTAATCGACGTCGCCCCGGTAGTTCGCGAGGTCGTGGCAGAACACCCACTGGTCGTGCTCCGGGCTGTCCCAGATGCCCTTGATGGCGTGGATGTCCCGGGGGCGGGTCGCGGCGCCGGCTGGGGCAGCGGCCCCGGAGAGGAGGATCCCGGCCGCGGCGACGACAGCCGCCAAGCGGCGGATCACTGGGCGGCCCCCGGTGGGAGCAGCAGGGGACTGACCTGCCGGGCCGTGTTCCGCAGCAGCCGCGCCCATTCGAGGGCGTCGTCTCGGCGCAGGAACACCGTCGCGGTCATCGACGACGTCCGCACCGTGATGATGACCACGGGGGTCCCGTCGGTGAGGGTCGACACAGCCGAGATGAACGACGCCTCGGTCGGCTTGAGGAGGGGATTCCCCGGGTCGACCGGTGGTAGCTCCGGTGCCCCGCCGTTACTCCCGATCACGCTCATCGCTGGTATCCCTCATCCTGTCGCCGACGGTTCCCAGGCACCCCATGCTGCCACCTGCTGTCCGGCAGGTCACCACGCGGCGCGGTCGTAGTCGAGTGGTTCACCATCGGTGGCGACCGCGTAGACGTCCCGGACCGGTGAGGGCGTGTCCGTGTTGTGCGCCCCCGGGGGGACGAACCGCATCATCCGGACCGCCTCCGCGTAGGCGAGCGTGTCGACGAAGTCATCGTGGCGGCCGTTCGGGAACTGCCGCATCTCCTCCACGATGATCTCCAGGTGTTCGTGCTGCGCGGGGAACCAGACCATGCCCTGCCCGACCCGGATCGCAGCCGGCGCGGCCCGGACCCCCTTCGACTTGTCAGCCTTCAGGTCGTCGAGGTGCCAGCCCTCAGCTGCCGCGGCCCGGACCAGTTTCGTTCCCCGCAGCGACGACTCGATCCATGTGCAGTCGGGTGCCCACCGTTCGAGGAGGGGCCGGGCCAGGCCGATCTGCCGGTGCTCGGGGACCCGGTCCCGGGCGACGTCGAGGAGGATCGTCGACGCATCCGGGGCGATCGCCCACGCCGACGCGACGGTGTAGTCGGCGGTCGTCCGCGTCGACGTCGCCGTGTCGATCGTCACGAACCGGTAGCAGTCCCGGATCGGCCACGTCCGGGGCCCACAGACCAGGGCTGTCCCATCGGCCGAGGGGTGCCAGTACCGGAGCCGGTCAACGTCGAAGGTGTCCCCCCCGGGTGACGCGGGAGCACCCTGGTAGAGGGGTGTCCACTCTGCCCCGGCGTCCCGTTTCCTGATCTCCCAGCCCTCGCGGGTCCGGCGCCGCGACGACTCCATGTACTCGCCTGGGGCGCGGCCGAGGATGTCGGGTGACTGGATCGTGGGGTCAGCCTGCGCCGGTATGTGGATGACCCGCCACACGCCGGGCTGGTCCCGGAGGAGGCGGCCCGCGAGGTCGTCCCAGTGCCAGCGGGTGAGGATCAGGATGACGGGCCCACCGGGGGACAGCCGCGCCGTGCCCGTCGGGTACCAGTCCCAGACGTCGTCGCGTTGGACGAGGGAGTCGACGGCCTTCCGGTCCTTGTGTGGGTCGTCGATGACGAGCCCATCGAGGGGGGTACCCGACCAGGATGAGCCGATGCCGCCGGCGTAGACACCGCCGACACCGTTCGCGAGGCGCCACTCGTCGGACGCCTTCTGGTCCCGACCCAACCTGATCCCCAGGTCGTACGCACCCCGCCCGGAGCCGATGATGTCGTTCCTGATCCGCCGTGACCAGTTCCCCGCGAGCCGGTCCGCGTACGACGCGATCCCCCACCGGGCGTACGGGTTACACGTCAGGGACCAGCCGACGAAGAACCGCGTCGCCAGCGTCGACTTGCCCTCCTGCGGGGGCATCGTGATCAGGAGCCGGGAACAGGTCCCGTCTTGCACGGCGGTCAACTCCCGGTCGATGATCCGCAACGCGGGGGTCTGGACCAGGGCCGGCATCACCGCGGCCCCGTACGCGAGGGCCGACGGGAACCGCCGGTCGAACGCTGCCCGCCCCGAGCCCCGGTCGAACGCCGTCGCCCGGTACGGCGTCAAGGTCGTCACCCGGTGCCCCGGATCAACAGGAACCGGTCCCGGGCCGCGTCGAGAGCAGCGACCCGCGCGTCACCCTGCACCCCGGCGGCGTCGAGCGCCGCCGCGACCAGGGCACCGAACGTCTCGGCCTCCTGCTCTGCGATCGCGATCACCTGCTGCGCGACACCGTGCGCGAGGACCACCTGCACCAGGTCCCGATACAGACGCTTCCACTCCGCGTACGTCTTCAGCCGCACCGACAGCCGGGCCCCGGCCTCCGTCGTGGTCTTCACCCCATGCTCGGGGTCCTCGACCCGGGTCACCTTCATGGTGCCCCGCCACAGCGACTCCGGGTCCCGCTCATGCTCAGCGATCACGACCTGCCGCATCCACTGGAGTTCCCCCAGCGTGATGTGCATCTGGTTCAGGACCCCCTGCAGCGGGTCGACATCGACGGGGACACCGAGCGCACGTGCGTCACGCTCGAGGTTCTCCCGTTCGATCTGCTCCGCGGCGGCACGTCGAGCGTTCGGTGACGACCCGCCGTGGAACCGGCAGCGTCCGACGCCGGGGTGGTCGGTTCCCCATCCCTGGGTGAGCCCGCAGGTTCCGCCGGTCCGGTTCCTGGCGCCGCAGTGGGTGGTCATGGGGTGGTGTGGGTCCTGGTCGACTCCATGGGGTGAGTGTGCCTCGGCTTGCGGTGGGTTGGGGCGAGGATCTTGGGGACGGCGTGGTTCCACTTCACGAAGTGGTGGGGGCGTCGGTGTGCTGATCCCATGAGCCGGATCGTCACGCACGATGGGGCCATCATGACGGTGTAGAACGATTTGGCGTAGGTCCCGGCGGTGTAGACGTCGCTCATCCCGCCGGTCGCGGATTGGGTGAGGGTCTGGGACAGGGAGAGCCGCATCACGGTGAGGAACAGGTCCCCGCGTGAGCCGGCGGTGACGTACGTGTTGACGTCCTCGTTGATCCTGCCGACGAACTGGACGGGTCGGTCGGTGGCGACGAAGAAGGAGTTCATCGCCTTCCGGAGGACTTGGCGGCGTAGCTCGCCGTAGTTCCCGGACTGGTGGTCCCCGGCTTGGGAGAACGCGACGGTCGCGGCCCCGGTGTCGTCGAGGAAGGTCAGCATCGCGTCGATGACGGCGTCCATGGAGCGGATCACCCGCGTGTAGGGGGTGGTGGCGTCGTGGAACCAGCGGTACCGGAAGTCGCGGTAGTCGTCGTCGAGTTGGAGGTGGTAGTCGAGGCCCAGGTCGCGGGCGATCTGGGTGCACGCGTTCCGGGCGTAGACGATGGCGCGGCGGTCGTCGGACGTGTCGGCGGTGTCGAACGTCGCTGCGACGGCGGCCTTGTCGAACACGATCACGGTGTCGGTGCCGTAGCGGGCCCGGTATTCGTCGACGGTGGCGTCCTCGTTGTCGACGATCAGGTAGATCCGGCCGGTGTACCCGGATTGTTCGAGGGCGCGGAGGGTGAGGATCCTGTCGGGTCGGCCGTGGGTGAGGATGAACACCGCGAACCGGGTGTGGTCGCCTGGCATCACGGGTCACGCCTCGTCGTCGTCGTCGGTCTCGGTGGTCTCGATCCCCTCGACGGTCTCGACGAGGCGGGCGTACCCGAGGCGGATCGCGTCGCCGACGTCGATGATGACCAGCGCGGACCGCTCCATCAGGTGTTGCACGGTCTCCGACTGGTGGGGGTACCACTCGGCGGCGCGCCGGTAGTCGAACACGACGTGCCGGGCGGCGGCGGCGTGGAGGTATGCGCGGATCCCGTCGGGGATGTCAGCGGCGTCGATCTCGGTGTGGAGCTCCCGGGCGCGTGTCTCGTCCCACAGGTCGGTGAGGGGCGGTTCGGGTCCGACGGGTTCGTACTGGGGGACGTTCGTGGCGAACGTGTACGGCGACGGTGTCGGGCCGTCGAGGAGTTCCCGGATGTCGTCGGGGAGCCACCCGGTGCCGTCGAGTCCCCAGTCGGACGCCGCCTGCGTTTCGAGGAGGGCGACCAGCTTGTCCGTGTCGTACGACGCGCGGTCGTTCGCCCGGTTCTCCATCAGGACGATCGCTCCGGCCTGGGCGTCGTCAGGGACGTCCCGGACCTCTACCTCGATCTCGGTCCGACCGGATCGCCGTAGGGCCTCTCGGGTTCCGTGGCCGGCCAGTAGCTGGAGCCGCCCGTCGGGTAGCTCCCGGGTGAGCAGCATGCGGAACTGGCCGTGGGTTTCGATGGATGCATCCAGTACTTGATCGTCATGGACGCGGGGGTTCCCCGGCCACTCCACCAGGTCATCCACCTTCACTACCTCAGTGCGCAGGAGGGGTGTGGTTCTCTCGCTCACGCGCGTCAACCTTTCGGCGGCGGCCCGGTGGGAGCTTGGGCACGGCAGGGAAGGACGGGGGTACAGCCTCAAGGTAGGCGATCGCGCGGCGCAGCAGGCCAGGGTCTTCCCGGAAGTGGCCCAGCCCGACGTTGCACAGGTTGCATAGGACGCCGCGCGTGACCCCGGTGGTGTGATTGTGATCCACATGCAAGGACTTGTGGCTTCCGCACAGGCGACAACCGGCCTTCAACCATTCGGTCAGCACGTCCACCGGCACCTGGTACCGCAGGGCACGTTTGCGCATGGCGCGACGCTCAGCGTTGTCGCGGAGCCACGCGTAATCCACATCCCTGGAGCGCTTGGCCTTGGTGCACACCGCGATGTGGCACGGCCTGCATCTGGTCATGTAGTAGTGCCCCGTCACCTCCCGGCCGCTTACCCGGTAGTAGTCGGTGAGGGGCTTCCAGGTCGAGCAGTCCCGACAGGACCGGCCCGGCACCCCGTCCCGTTCCGTGATGGGGTACCGGACCGATGCTGCCCGCTTGTGATAGTCCGTCATGCGCCCAACCCTACAGACGGATATGACTCATCGCGGATTGGGTTCGATGACCCAGACCCGTCCCCGGGTGACCGCCGGTGTCTGCGCGAGCCGGCACCCGAGGAGGGCCACCACCGCGCCCTCCGGTGACGGTTCGAGCGCGACCGCGGCCATCCAGGGCCGCGACACCAGCGCGGCCATGTCGCCGGGGTGCAGCGCGATCAACCGGAGCGGGGTGTCGTACGCGTACCGGGCGACGGTGAGGAGCCACCCGGGGCCCGGCCACAGGGACCCCGTGATCCCGTCGAGGTCCCAGGGGTCGTCCCCGGCTGGTTCCCGGTCCCAGCCGGTGTCGGGGATCAGGTATTCCGTCGCCCACGTCACGTCGTGCTGGAAGCGGTCCCGGTGCCGGGTCGTCCACGTTGCGCGGGTCTCGGCGTCAGCGAACGGGGTCGCCCCGCAGTGGAAGCAGTCAGCGACCACGAACCGGGTCACGATGGCCAGGCCCCTCCTCCCCGAGCAGGGTCAGCGCCTCCGCGGGGGTGGCCTTCGTGCCGCCCGGGTACTGGACGAACACCCAGGCCGCGGAGACAGCCGTGATGGTCCCGTCCTCCCGGGTCCCGTCCGGGGCCGCGTAGACGACCCCGCAGCCGACGTGGGCGGCGGCCTCGGTCAGTGTCATGACCTGATCCTTCCAAGGAACTGGCGTGCGACGGGCCAGGGGAACGCGTGCGAGCACGTGTCGCACAGCCCGACCCGGCGGACCAGGACCGGGCCTTTGACGAACCACGACCCGGCGGCCCACCCGTAGAGCGCTGGCCGGCCACACGCGTCGGTCGCGCATGTGCGTGGCCAGTGCTGGTCAGGGAGCGACGCCGGGTCGTCGGGGAACGCCGCCGCGTCCCCGTCGATCTCCGTGAGCAGCGTCGTCCAGGTGACGAGGTGGCCCGTCGCGTGGGTGTGTGTGGCTGTCCACGTTGCGCGTTCCCGGCGGGACCCGAACGGGACCGGCACCGCCGGTGTGCAGTCCTCGCACACCGCGACCTTGGTGGTCGTCACTGGGAGCCCCCTTCGACCAGTCGGGGAGCGTTCGGGTACGCGGCGATGACCGCCTGCCCCTTCCGGGTCAGCCGGCCGTCGTGGCGGAGCAGACCAGCCCAGGTGAGGCTGCGGGTCATCACGTGCCCGATCGGTTGCCCGTCGCGGACGTCGGCGAGGGCCCGCCACTGCGACATCGTCACCCCGGCGGGGCGGACCCGGGGGCGGCCACCGACGCCGCGGCGCCGCGCGGACCAGGCGGTCAGCTGGGTGAGGGTGCAGGTCCCGTCGCTGCGTCGAGCCGGGTACGGGTTCGTCGAGTCGGGGCCGTACCGGGTCCGGTACGCGGAGATCGTCGCGGGCTGGACGCCGAGGACAGCGGCCTGCTCGGACCGGTTGAGCCGCTTCCGGGGTCCCGGGGTGACGCTGCTGCGGGTGATGTCGTTCAGGACGGTCTGGGTGAGGGTCCGGTAGGCGCGGCCCGGGTTCTGAGTGGATGCGGACATGACGGGGTGTCTCCTTCCCCGGCGGGTGGCCGGGAGGTCAGGGGTGAGGGGGTGAACCTTCGGGGCTGGCGCGGGCTTCCCCGGCCCACGGCAGCCCCGAAGGGGATCGGAAGCGTCAGGCGGCGAGGGTCATCGCGCGGACGGCGAGCGCTTCGAGGTCGAACGCGGCGTCGGCGTTCGGGAGGGTCTGCGCGACCGACGTCATGGCGTTGGCGATCCCGGCGGCGGTCATCTGGCCACCGAGGATGAAGTGGTTCAGGATCGCGTCGGTCGTCCCCTGGTCGATCTTGAGTTGCGAGCCGAGACGCTTCACCGTCGCGGCGGGGTCGGTGACCGGGGCACCCGCGAGGGCTTCCAGCTCGGCGACCTTCGCGGTCAGGTACTCCGGGTTCACGAACGACCGGACGGCGTCGCGGGCCTGGAGGGTGACCAGCTCCGCGGCCTTCGCCTGCGTGTCGTCTCCCCAGGCGACGATCCCGTCGTCGAGGCGCGCCCCGAGGTGGGTCCGGCCGAGCTGGTCGGCCGTCATGACCATCCCGTTGGTGCAGACCTGGACAGTGATCACGGGCGTGATCGTGAACCGGCCGCGGCCGACTTCCGAGTTCCTGATCGAGAACCCGGCGAACACGATCGGCAGCCCGTCGTGGGTGGGCCGGTCGTCGGGGGTTCCCCCGGCGCGAGCGACACCCTGGCCGAACGGGGAGCGGTACCCCTTGAGCAGCGTCGGGGCGAGCGCGGTCACGGACGGGCACGCGACACGGATATGCATCGTCGAGTCGGTCAGGTCGCACTGGGTGACGTCGACGTCCACCCCGGCTTCGCGGATCCCGGTGAGCGCGGCGGTCAGGACGTCCAGGTTGTCGATCATCCGGTACTTGGTCGACAGCCACGCCCGGCCGTAGCCGGGGCCGCCGTCGGCGTCGCGGAACGCGCGGATCAGGAACGACCGCGGGTCGGCCGGGTAGACGACGGTCACGGTCCCGTCGGCGGACCGCTTGGTGAGTCCGGCGAGGAGCCGGTTCACGGTCAGGTCGTACACGTCGACCCGGGTGTTCCGGAGGCGGCGCAGGTACGACACGGGGACGTCGAGGGCCCCGGCGATCCCGGCGTCCATGACGTCGGAGGGCCGGTAGACGCCGTCGGCGAGGGTGACGCCGTCGTCGGTGATCTCGGGCTCGACGCCGCGGACGTGGAGCAGGCCGTCGGTCATGCGCAGAGCGGTCGAGGGGGCGACGAAGTCGACCTTCGCTTCCTGCTGCCGCTTGAGCAGGTCGGCGAGGTCGGCGAGGGTCGCGTTGCGGGTGTCGGTGGCGATCATGGCTGGTGCTCCTTCGTGGGCGGGGGTGGCTAACTAGTTCCAGACTAGCACACGTATCCGTCTTCGCGTACACCCCTTATGGGGTGGGTTTCCCCCGGCATCAGTACTCGTGAGGTGTACGCATAAACGCCTTCGTGTGCTACTATGGTCCTAGTTGAACAGCCACCCCGCCAGAGGAGCCCCGCCATGCGAGTCATCGACCCCACCGCCACCACCCGCCTCGTCCGCGTCGCCTGGGCCCACGTGAACTGGGAGACCAACCGCCTCGCCGGGACCGCGACCTGCCGGCTCACCGAGGGGTACTCGACCGAAGCCGACCTCCCCAAGATCGTCTGCTTCGCCCGCTGCCCGATCGGGACCCGCCCCGAAGACATCCGCATCGTCGCCGTCCACGCCGCCTGACTACCCGGGGGGGCGGGGTCACCCACCCCGCCCCCCTGCTCGCACCCCACCCCAGAAGGAGCCAGCCATGAGCATCACCGACCTGATCGACCGTCTGACCGAACTCGCCGTAGAGGCCGGGGACGACGAGACGACCGTCCGGCTCGTCCAGCAGCCGTCGTGGCCGATGGAGTACCGCCTCGGGGAGCCCGTCCTCGTCGACGGCGTGATCTACATCCCGGAAGCCGGGCAAGTCGGCTACCTCTCGGGCGACGTCGCCGCCGAACTGGGGTGGTCCTGATGCGCGACACGACCCTGACCCTCGGTGAGCTACTCGCCGCCCTCACTGCGCTCGCCGCGACCCACGGCGCTGACACCCCCGTCCGGGGAGTCGCCCCGTGGGGTGCCGGTGTCCAGGAGCAGAACCTGCACACCCCGACCGCGGCAGCCGGGACGATCTGGCTCCGGGTCACCTCGCGCCTCGACCAGACGGAGCCGTCGGAGTTGGACGCTCCCGGGTCCGTCGAGTACCGGCGTGCGACTACTGCGCTGCGGGGGGCGCCCGGCGGGGCCTGCTTCACCCCGGGGTGCGAGAACCGGGCCCGGTGGATCAGTATCTACGAGGCGACCCACCCGCACGCGCTGGGCCGGTACCGGTGCCAGCCGTGCTGCGACCGGATCGCCGCGGACCGGCAGTCCGTCGCCGACGAACAGGGGCCGTCGTCATGAGCGACCCCGGCCCGTACCGCGACGGCAAGGTCCACGTCTGCGCCGTGCAGTGCTCGACGTGCGTGTTCCGGTCCGGCAACCTGATGCACCTGGCCCCGGGTCGTCTCCGGGATCTGGTCGAGCAGAACCTCGCCGCCGACGCGGTGCTCCAGTGCCACCAGACGCTCCCGTACTACCCGGGTCGGCGGCCGTCGGCGATCTGCCGTGGCTACTTCGACGCCTACTCGGACCAGGTGTGGCTGCTGCGGCTCGCCCAGAGCGGAGGGGTGATCGTGTTCGACGAGGGATGACCGTGTGCAGCGCGGAGCCCCGAGGGGTCAACCCTCGGGGCTCCGCGCTGTCCGGGTCCCTGGCTGGGCCGGTCAGTCCTTGGGCTCCGCGGCGGCCTGGTAGATCGCTGCGACGTGCCTCCACCGCTGGACGGCGAGCCGGAGCTCCTCGTTCTCCGCGAGGAGCCGCTCGAACGGGGTCGGCGCCGGCCGGTGCGACGGGTGAGGGCACGGGAGGTAGCTCGCGGTGTCAGCGTCGTACGCCGTGCCGGTGCACGGCGCGTCGGCGCCGAGGTGCCCGGGGTGCAGAACGGTACGCATGTGACCATTGTGGCGCTTCACCCCGGTTCGGCGCGAGAGTGATCAGGTCACGACCAGTAGCACCCCGACCCACGCTGCGACAGGGATCACCGGGGCGGCGGCCCGGAACCGGGCCTCGGTCGCGAGCAGCGCGAGCAGCCACGGCGCCCGCGACTTGACCCGTTCGGCCGCCTTCAGGTCCCCGACGCGGAGCCCGAGCCCGCGGAGCCGCCCCCGAACCTTGAGCCGCCCGTAGATCATGTCCCCGGAGAGGTGGGACCACCAGCCCCACGCCGCGGCCACCGGGAACATCCAGTAGGTGGGTGCCGCGACGACCGCGGCGCCGGCGAGGACGGTCAGTCCCGACGCGAACCAGACCCGGTGCGTGAACCCCCGGTGCCGGTCCCAGCGGTGGAGGCCCTCCCGTCCCGGAGCCCACAGCCGGTCCACGTCGGGTGACCCTGGGCCCGCGGACGTCGCCGGGACGAACAGCGCCGCGGCGACCAGGATTGGGAACGCCGCCGTCGGGGACACGACCACGACGGGTGCCGCCGCGGCGAGCCACGTCGAGACACCCCACACGATGTGCGTCGGGCCCATCACGTCGTGCGCCGGTACATGAGGGTGATGTCTCCCAGGTCGAGCCCATTCGTGCGGGCCCGCGCGAGCCGGAACGCGACGTCGAGCCGCATCGCGGTGTCAGCGACCAGGAGGTGGACATCGCGGAGGACGTCGACCTCAGACCGGGGCCAGGAGATCGGCTGCCCGGACCCGCCGTCGGCGACGTCGGCCGGTGCCCTGTCCCGGTGGACGTGCCGGCCGTGGGACCCCGGGTGCCGGTGCGCGTGGACCCGGCCCTGCGTCGTCCAGTAGATCAGTTGCCGGTAGGTCAGCCCGGGGACCGCGGCGAGGACGTCCCCACCGGTCAGGCAGTCGCACGGCCCGCCGGTCACTGGGCGACCGCCGCGGGTTCGCGCCGCCACCGGGACAGCTGCGCGCGGGCCGCGCCGTCATTGATCCCGAGTCGTTCCGCGATCTGCTCGCCCGTCATCGTGCGCCCCGACTGCTCCCATTCCGCGCGGAGCGCACGCCGCACCTCAAGCTCGGTCTGAGGGGCCGGTGCACGCTTCCGGGTACGCGCACGTGGAGGTTGCGTGCGGGCCGGTTGAGGCCGTACGCGTGCGGCGTCAGCGTGCGCCCGTGCGGCGTCGGCGCGTGCGCTCGCCAGGTCCGCACGGGCCTGCGCCAGTTCGCGTGCGTACGCGTCCCGTTCAGCGGTCTCCGCGGCGACCGTGTCGGCGTGGACCAGGGCATCGACCCGCCAGATCACACCTGATGTGAGCGACGCGACCGCGACGGCGAGCGCGACCTGCCCGGCGACACCGCGGGCACCGGCCGGTGCGTCCGGCATCGTCAGCGCCCGGTGCAGGGCGCCGGTGACGATCGACGCCCACAGCAGGGTCAGGGCGGCGCGCACGTCCCGGCCCGCCATCAGCGCACCGACGGCGTACGCATCGACCATCACCGGGACCGCGTACGCGGCCGCGCCGAGCCCGACCGCGACCCCGGCCGCGTACTCGAACCGGGACGACACGACCAGGCCCGCGGCGAGCGCGACCCACCGGAGAGCGTCCCTCATCGCACCCACCGCCGTAGCCACGACCGGACATCGGCGACGACACCGGCCGTGGTCCGGGTGAACCGTTCGCAGTCACAGCACATGGAGCAGTCGGTCCCGGCGCGGAGGTGGAGGTGCGCCTCATGGGGGTGACCGCACCGGCACGAGGCCCACGACACGAGTGGCAGCAGGTCCAGGGGAAGCGCCGACGGGAACGTCTTGGCGTGGTCCCACCAGAGGTGGAGGCATTCCTCGCAGAGCAGCACCCGGCCGGTGCTCGACTGCCAGACGACGACCGCCGGCCGGTCACCGTGCGGCTCGCACGCGCGGCCCTTCGACGTCACCGGGGTGATGCTAGTCATCGGTCCTGCCCTCTCGGCGTGGCCCCGGAACAGGACCCGGAACAGGACCCGGAACGGGGGTGGAACGGGGGTGGAACTGGATCACGTTGTTCCGGGGCCGTGGCGGGGGTGTTCCACCCGGTGTGGCGGGGGGTGTTCCACCCGGTGTGGCGGCCCCCCGGATCGCTGCTTCGACATCCACGAGGAGGTACCCGCGGGGAGTCCGCTGCCCGATCCGCACCTTCCTGGGCGCGACCGACCATTCCCGGAGGGCGTCAGCGAGCGCTTCCGGTGTCCCCAGGTCAGGGTCCGCGAGGTCAGCGACGATCGACTCCGACGCGGCCCGGTCCCCGTACGACAGGATCACCTCGCGGACGGCGAACAGCAGCGGTGGGCCGGCCGCCGCGGCGGCGTCGTCGAGCGGGTCCACCGTCGTGTGAACCTGCTGGTGGCCCATCGCGTCCCGCATCGCCGCGACGAACAACGCGACCCGCTCCAGGTCGGTCGCCTTGTCGACCAGGTCACAGCGGAGCCGGGCGTGGCGGCCACCGTGACGGAGGATCCCGACGCCGGGCCGTTCCCCGATCCGGTCGGTCCGGTACCCGCGGGACGCGGAGTCCCCGCCGAGGATCAGGTTCGACACCCGCGCGTCGGTCGTCCCGAACGCGATCCGCTGGACCAGCTGCGCCTGTATCCGGGTCGTCACGATCTCCGTCGTCGGGGTCTGGGTGCACAGCACGACGTGGACACCGAACGCTCGCCCGTACTCCAAGAGGATCACGAGACGGTCCTCGACGGTCCCCTTCTGCTGCTCCGTCCAGCGCTTCCCCCGGTACCAGGCCAGTTCGTCGACGACGACGAGGACCCGCCGGACGCCGTGCTCGACCGCGAGGTCGCGGGTCAGTTCGGACTCACCGAGGGACAGCAGGAGCGCCTTGTTCGCCTCGAACCGGGCGGTTGCCTCGTCGAGCAGCGCGATCAGGTCGGTGATCTCCGACCCGGCCCAGCGGTAGCAGACTCCCCTCAGCGGGACGGTGTCGACCATCTTCCCGTCGGCGAGGAACACGTCCGTCGTCGGGTCACACAGGGCGTGCAGGATCACCCGGAGCTCCGCGACGGTCTTCCCCGTGTTCCGGGACCCACCGATCAGGACCGGCCCATCGGTGATCCTGAAGGTGACCGCCTCCCCAGCCGAGTTCGCGCCGAACCGGAACGCGTCGTCGATCGACGTCGGCCGCGGGTCGAGCGCGAACCGGGACCGGGTCGGTGGGATGTCGTTCGGGTCCCCGCCGTGGACGAGGAGCGACACCTCCCCGTCGTGGGCACCCTTCGACAACTCCACCCACGACGCATGAATCTCGAGGACCGACCCGATGGCCTCGTCGCCGTCGCCGTCGATGACGCGCCGCGCGGTGTACCCGTCTGGGACGCGGACCGTGACGGTGTACCCGCCGTCGGGGCGGGGGACGATCCCCGGTGGGATCACCCTGATCCGTGCGGCCAGTTCCTCGCGGAGCTTCCCCGGCTTCAGGAGTGTCGACGCGACCGCGAGTTGGATCAGGTCGGGGGTCACGACGTGGGGCCGGGGCGGCAGGCCGAGGTTGTCGAGGACCGACCCGTCGGCCCAGGCCATCGACACGACCGCGGCGAGCAGTCCCGCGACGGTGAGGAGCACCTCGACGGCGAGAACGGCCGGGACGATCCAGCCCGCGTACCAGGTCGCGAGGCCGGTGCAGACCGCGATCGTGAAGGGCCACGCGAGGAACGCGAACGGTTTCCCGGCTGCTGCTCCGAGGATGCCGATCCCGAGGATCAGGACGACAGCTGCAGCGGTCGCGGCCAGCGCGAGATCGTCAGCGAGGAGCCCGTGCACGATCACCGCGGCTTCGATCCCGACGAGCCACGCGAGCACGGTCAGCCGGGCGACCCGGCCCGCGATCCGCCCGGTCCGGGCGCGGACCTCCTGCGCCCGGACGTTCGGGTTCACGCCGGGCCCGCCGAGGTCGGCCGCCTTCCGGTACTCCTTCCACGCCCGCCACGCGTTCCTGATCCCGTAGCCGACGACCTTCGGTGCCGCGCGGGCCGTGATCTCACCCGGCCGGGGGAGCCGCGCCGGCTCCCGGTTCGACGTGACCGTCATCGGTGCTACCCCTCTCGCTTCCCGGGCCACCAGAACCCGGCGATCCCGGACGCCTCGATGTAGCCGTCGCCGCTGCTGCTTCCCCACCCGGACCGGGAATGGTCCGTCGTGCACGACCACGCCGACGTCGCGCCCCACGCGGTCTGCTCCATCGGTGCCCCACAGTCCGGGCAGATCGGCTCCGTCGACCAGGACGGTTCCTGCTGCTGCGTGTGCCCGCGGACCCAGTCCCGGACCAGGCCACCGAGGAACCCGGAGACGCTCACAGCGGGCCCCGGCACATGGGGCACCGTGTCCCGGCGTGGAACACCGGGTCGTACCGGCCGATGGGGAGCCCACAGCGGGTGCAGCGCCGACCGAACCCGGCGCGGACCATCCCCGCGACGATCCCGGCGCCGATGATGGCGGGGACGATCAGGTCGGCGTTCACTGCCGGCGCCCGGTGAGGAGGGTCCACGCGTGGCCCGGGTTCACCCGGACCGCGCCACCGATCGCCCGGGACGGCGCGGGGAGCGCTCGCCGCCCCGGTGCCTCCGGGAGCGTCGTGATCGTCACGGGTGGTGTTTCACGTGAAACAGCGGGCGCCGGGCCGTGGCCCGGGTTCACCCGGACCGCGACCGGGACCGGGCCGCTGGGGACAGGCCGGCGCGGCGCGGTGACCCAGTTCCCGAGGATGAGCAGCGCGAACCAGCCGACGAGGGTGAGCCCGACGAGGGCCGTGTGACCCGTCCAGGCCGCGGCGATGGCCAGGGTGAACGCGACCGGGGTGGTCAACCCCCACCAGGCGATCGTGAGCAGGCAGATCGACCGGTGCGACTCGAACCCGTGGACCAGGGCAGAGTCGTCGCGTCCGGCGCGCCGGTTCGTCATGGCGTGTCCTCGTCGTCCAGTTCAGCCGGGACCACCGTCACGGTCCCGGGAGCATCAGTGGGGGCCTCGAACATGGCCGCCGCGGGAAGCCGGGTCCGGGGGACCGCGTACGTGACCGCGATGATCAGGGCGAGGTTCGCGGCCGCAGCAGGCGGCGCCCACTCCCAGAACACGTCGTCGCCGTTGGCGACGACCCAGAGGAGCAGCCCGCCCAGTGGTGACGCGGGGACCCGCGCGGCGAGCATCCCGACCGCGAGGAAGATCAGGGAGCCCCCGATCAGCCAGCGGGGGAGGTCGGGGAGGTGCGGGCCGGCCTGCCAGGCGGCGAGCCCGACCGCGACCCCACCGAGGGTCGAGTAGACGGGCCGGACGATCGCGCGCCGGTCGGCTGGGGCCCTCACCGGAGCCGCCCGTGGGAGTCGCGGCGGCGACGCTTGATCGCCTTCTTGGCTGAGCGGGAACGCTTTTCGGGGGTCCACCCAGCCCCGGCGGGCTTCCCGTCCCCGAACAGGAATACCCGCAGCCAGGTGCGGCGCTTGCGGCGCAGCCGGTCGTAGGTCGCGGCCTTCGTCGCGTCCCAGGTCCGGGACCGGACCTTGCGGCGGTTCGGCTTCGCGGGCTTGTCCTTCTTGGGCCAGCCCGGGATCGACCCGCCGCCACCGAAGATGCTCATCCCGGTGTCCTGCTTGGTGGTCGTGGTCTTCTTGGTGGTCTTGGTCTTGGTCTTGGGTTCCCCGGCGAGTAGCTCGCCCCAGGTCTTCCCGCTCGACGACGCCTCAGCCTGCTCGGTCTCGGTCAGCACGTGGCCCCTCCCGTGGGCACAGGGCCAGCGCCCCCGCAGAGTGACAGCGGGTGTTCATCCGACCCCACCCCCGAGGGTGCCTGACCGGCCGGGCACCTGTCAATGAGCAGGTCCTTACGCCGTGATCCCCGGGCGTGTCATCGTGTGACCGTGACCGTCCGGCTCTGGAACGTCCCCGCGATCGCGGAGTACCTCGGCCTGTCGGTGCAGTGGGCCCGCGAGTTGGTCGAGAAGGATGAGACGTTCCCGGCCCCGCACGCCGCGATCGGGGCGAGCTACGGGTGGCTCCCCGGCGACGTCACG